>Ga0209347_1000111_pt1 | contig 233495 bp, 219 predicted proteins | sample AutmiccommuBRH23_FD_187382 | JGI IMG/M metagenome (GOLD analysis project Ga0209347, IMG submission 187382) | Deep subsurface microbial communities from Mt. Terri, Switzerland - Autotrophic microbial communities BRH/23 (SPAdes) (version 2) | ecosystem: Environmental > Aquatic > Deep subsurface... | reverse complement strand
GCCAGAGCGCCAAGACCGACCGGATCGACGCGGCGATGCTGGCCCGGATGGGTGCCGTTCTGGAGCCGGACACGCGCGCAGCGCCTTCCAAAACAGCGTGTGATCTCAAGGAGCTGCACATGATGCGAGTAGCCCTCGTCAAGGACAGGACGGCGGCGAAGAACCGGGCCGCAACGCTCACCCTGCCGCTTCTGAAACGCCAGCTGCGCCAGAGGCTGGCGGCGATCGACCGCCAGATCCGGCAAATCGAACAGGCCATGCATGCGCGCATCGAGGCCGACCCTGAATTAGCCCGCAAGCGGGATATCCTCATCTCGATCCCCGGCATCGCCGAACGCTCTGCCTTCGCCCTCCTCACCGGCATGCCGGAGCTGGGCGACCTCAACAGCCAGGCTGCAGGTGCCCTCTCGGGAACCGCGCCGCGAACCCGCCAGTCAGGCAAATGGACCGGCAGGGCGTTCGTGCAGGGCGGCCGCGCACATGTCCGGCGCGCGCTCTACATGCCAGCGCTCGCTGCCGCACGGTTCAACCCCGACCTCAACCAGACCTATAAAAGCCTGACCGCCCGCGGAAAGCCGCCCAAACTCGCCCTCACCGCCGTCATGCGAAAGCTCATCGTCCTCGCAAACGCACTCATCCGCGACAATCGAAAATGGACCCCAAAACCGAATTGACCAACACGGATACTCAGCATGAGCGCTTCGGGGATGGGGCAAAGGGGAACATCCCGGACATTGCGGCTGCAAGTATCCGGGATGAGCCTGTCTTACGCGATCAGATCGGGTCGTAGGGGAACACGCTGGCCGTGGCGCCCATGTCGGTGAAGTCGGCTTTCATGGCCGGCATGCACTGGTCGAGCAGGCTTTCCGGGTCCCAGCCTTCCAGACGGGCGACGGATTTCACCGGGCGCGGCTGGTCGAACAGGACGACTTCATTGCCGCGCACGCCGAAGATCTGGCCGGAGACGTCCTTGGCCTTGTCGGCGCAGAGGGCGACCGCAAGCTGGGCCACCTGATCGGCGCGCATGCCGTTCTTCATCCGCTCGACGCGCTGGGCGCCGGCCTCGTCCTTGACCGGGATGGAGGCGATCATGCGCGTCCAGGCGAACGGGGCGATCACGTTGGAGCGGACATTCTTGCGCTCGCCTTCCATGGCCACAATGCGTGACAGGCCGACAATGCCCATCTTGGCGGCGGCATAGTTGGCCTGGCCGATATTGCCGATCAGGCCCGAGGTGGACGTGAACAGCACGAAGGCGCCGTGTTCCTGCTCGCGGAACAGCTCAACGGCTGCGCGGGTCACGTTGAAGCTGCCGCGCAGGTGGACGTCGATCACCTTGTCCCAGTCATCCTCGGACATCTTGTGGAACATCGTGTCACGCAGGATGCCGGCCGGATTGACGATGGCGTCCAGGCCGCCAAACGTGTCCTTTGCCTGCTCGATCATGCCTTCGACGGCGCGCATATCGGTCACGCTGTCAGAGTTGGAGACGGCTTCGCCGCCTGCTGTGCGGATTTCCGCTGCGACCTTTTCGGCCGGGCCGGCATCGCCTTCGTCGCCGCCGGAGAGGCCGCCACCAAGGTCGTTGACGACCACTTTAGCCCCCTCGCGGGCGGCCAGAAGCGCCGTTTCCTTGCCAATTCCGTTACCGCCACCGGTCACCAGGACCACTTTGCCGTCAAGTACGCCCATTTGTCGTTTCTCCTTCGATTATCATGTCGCGTTTCTGGTTTGGCGCCACCCTAAGAGCGCCCCGGCAATCTTCAAGGTTTGAAAGTTCTGACAGGCGCGGCTAGACGTCTCGCATGACAAAGACTTTCAAGGCTGTGATCTGGGATTTCGGGGGCGTTTTTACCTCCTCACCCTTCGATGCATTCGCTCGCTATGAAGCCGAACGGGGCCTGCCCCGGAACTTCATCCGCACCGTCAACGCGACCAATCCGCTGGACAATGCCTGGGCCAGGCTCGAGCAGAGCAAGGTCACGGCGGCCGAATTCGACGGCATGTTCCGCGAGGAAGCCAAGGCACTTGGCCATGACGTGCCCGGCGGGGATATCCTCGCCCTGCTGTCCGGCAGCCTCCGACCGCGGGTCGTGGAGGCGCTGAAGGTCTGCAAGCAGCACGGCAAGGTTGGTTGCATCACCAACAATGCGCCGATCGGGAAGGGCGCCTCGATGACGAACGACGCAGACAAGGCGGCGCAACTCGCCCATGTGTTCGATCAGTTCGATCATCTGATCGAGAGCTCCAAGATCGGCATCCGCAAGCCGGACCCGCGGATTTACGCCCTGATGTGCGAGGCGCTGGACGTCGACCCGTCCGATTGCGTCTATCTTGACGATCTCGGCATCAACCTCAAACCGGCACGCGACATGGGCATGACCACGATCAAGGTGCTTGATGAAGACCAGCTTCTGGCAGACCTCAAGGCGGCGACGGGATATGCGGTCGTATAGCCCGCTGATTGCCGGGCTGGCGATCGTCCTGGCGGCGTGTTCGCAAGCGCCCGAGGCGCCGGTCTATCCGCCGGAATCGCTGACCCAACTACCGCAGGCGCCGGAACCTGTGGTGATCCCGGACGCTGTGACGGCGACGCGGGACGAGATCCTCAAATACGCCACACGGGGCTCGCTGTCCGGGCTTTCGCGTCTGGCGCAGGCGAATACGGGCTTTGTCTCCAACTTTGGCGGAGAGGCCCATCGCGACTATTGGGACCTGATGCGCCGGATCGGCGTCGATCCGAACCTCAAACTGCGCGCTCTGATGGACTTGCCGGTTGGGGTACGCGAGGTCGATGGGGTGAAATGGTATGTCTGGCCGGATCTTGCCGCGAAGAATGGTCAGGACCTGATCCCCGAGAAGCTCTCCTTCCGGGACCGCAAACGCCTGCGGGATCTGGTCGGCGATGAAGGCATCGCGGAAATCCGCGACGGCAAGGGCTATCCGGGTATGCGAACAGCCATCGCGGAAGACGGGCGCTGGGTCTATTTTGTGCTCGGCCAGGACGCAGAGGACTAGATGATGACGAAGAAGATCGGAGCAGATGCGGCGCTGGCTGCCCTCAAGGGCTGGTCGAAGGGCGACGGCGAGCGCGAGGAGATCAGGAAGACCTTCCGGTTTGACGATTTCAAACAGGCCTTCGCCTTCATGTCGGCCACGGCCCTGAAGGCCGAGCAGATGGATCACCATCCGGAATGGTTCAATGTCTACAACCGGGTCGAAGTGGTTCTGACCACGCATGATGCTGACGGGGTGACGACGCGTGATCTGGAGCTGGCTGGCTTCATGGACGCCCTGGCCTCGAAACTGGCCTGAGAGACGCCCAACCTGCCAGAGGATCACGAATTGAAGGTTCGCCCTTCACGGCGTGACCGCCTCTGCAAAAAACGCAAATTTCTTTCATTGTTTTCAGCGTGTCACCCATGTGCGTGACAAAATGAAAAACTGTTGCCGGGATCATGGGTCTTTGGGTGCAAAACAACTGCATTAATTATCGATTTGGTTGAAAAATATGCAGAATGTCCCGCACCCGAGGGACAGACAACTCTATTCCTTGTGCGTACTTACGCTGCATGCTCTGGGAACATGCCGTCGAAACCAATCTGGATCGCTTAAGGCGATACGCCGCGTATTCTTGCGGCTCCCATGGCAAAGGTGACAACGCTTTGTCTGAGGCGTTGGAGGACGTGCTTGCGATTGTGTCGTCCGCCGAGAACGCCAATCTGCTGACTCTGTTCAGCCGGCTCGACCAGGTCCTGAGGCATCAGTCAGAGGAAGAAGCGACCTTGTTTGCCGGACTCGGCCGTTGGCAATTCCTGAAACCGCTGGAGCGCCGCATTGGTCTTCTGACCGAGTTGGAAGGGTTCAGTTGCCTCGAAGCGGCGACCATTACCGGCATCTCCTATTCAGAGGCAAAGGCGCTGCAGCACCGTGCGCGCATGAAGTATGCCGACCGCTTTCCTACCCGCCTTGGCCTGATCGGAGCGGATGAGAGCATGCGGAGCAAGCTCGACTCCATGTTTCAGACTGTCGGCTACAAGCTCCTCTGGAGCGCCCGATATGGCCTGGATGCCCCCGGTCTCGGTGCATTGCCGCCGACGAGCGCAATTGTGGTTGTTGCCGGACCTGGCGGGATTGAAGACGCGCTTCGGGCTTGCGGAAATTACAAGGGGCCAGTGGTCGTTGCGCATGCCCACGCGCAGGCAGAACGCATCAGCAGTCAGCACTGGACCTTGCCGCTGGAAGACCTGACAGACCCGGTCTTCTTCTGCGGCACCCTGATGCGCGCACTGCTTTTCTCCGACTGACCGGTTAAGTTTCCCCAACGGGCTCCCTTGGCGGGGCCGCCTCGCTCCTGTTAGCTGCGCGCAGCGAAAACACAGGAGGAGCGCAGCATGGGACGGGTTTCAGGAAAGATGGCTTTCATCACCGGCGGGGCCCAGGGGCTCGGCGAGGCTACGGCCCGCATGCTGGCGAGAGAAGGGGCCAAGGTAACTGTCACCGACGTCAATGGGGCAGGCGCCGAAGCCGTAGCAGCCTCGATCAACGCGGCGCACGGCGCCGGGACAGCTTTTGCCTACCAGCATGACGTGACGAACGAGGCGCGCTGGCAGGAAGTGCTGCAGTCGGCACATGATGCGATGGGCGGGCTGAATGTGTTGGTCAACAATGCGGGCATCGGCTCGCTCGGCTCAGTCGAGGACGAGAACTATGATATGTTCAAAAAGGTCCAGACGGTCGACGTCGACTCGATCTTCCTTGGCTGCAAATATGCCATCCCGCTGATGCGCGCGCATGGGCTGGGCTCGATCATCAACATCTCCTCCATCGCCGGCATCATCGCCAGCGCGAACTACGTGTCCTACAACACGGCCAAGGCCGCCGTGCGGCACATCTCCAAGTCGATCGCGCTGCATTGCGCCAAGGGCGGCCAGATCCGCTGCAACTCGGTCCACCCGGTCTTCATCAACACGCCGATCCTGGATCGCACCAAGGAAATGTTCGGTGAGGAAGAAGCCCTCGCCAAACTCGGTCGCCAGATTCCGCTCGGCAAGGTTGGGGAGCCGGACGATATTGCCTATGCCGTGCTTTATCTGGCCTCGGACGAGTCAAAACTGGTCACCGGCATCGAACTGAAAGTGGATGGCGGCATCAGCGCGATGTAAACGCGGCGCGCGGTCCAAAATTCCGCTTGCCAGCCACATATTGTTCTTGTTATGTTCCGGCCCTTTAGCAAGGAGACTGGACATGATTGGGTATGTAACTTTCGGGACGTCGGATCTCGCCCGCGCGGCAAAATTCTATGACGCCATCGCGAAGGAAATGGGGACGGGCCGGATGATGGAGGAAGACACCTTCATCGCCTGGGGCACGCCGGGCGGCGCGGCCGGAATTGCTGCGACGCTGCCGTTCGATGGCAAGCCCGCAGGCGTCGGCAATGGCACGATGGTGGCGCTTGCCGCGAAGGATAAGGAACAGGTCCAGCGCCTTCACGATCTCGCGCTGTCGCTTGGTGGTAGCGATGAAGGGGCGCCCGGTCCGCGCGGGGAGGGCGGCTTCTATGCCGGCTATTTCCGTGATCCGGATGGCAACAAGCTGAACGCCTTCTTTATGGGCTGACGCTCAATTGCCGAGCGGGCGCTTGGCGGTCACCAGCAGGGCGTAGGCACTCAGTATGCAGAAGACCACGGCTGAGCCCAGGAAGGGCAGGTTGTGGTTCCACATATACAACGCTGAGCCGAGCAGGGGGCCGACCACGAACCCGGCAGGTGGTGCGGAGGCGAGCAGGGCGGCCGCGCCGGCCTGCTCGTCCCGGTTCACTGAAAGACTGCCAAGCGCATTGGCCGCCGGCACGGCAAGGGCGGCGCCGACACCGACAATGAGGAACCCTGTCATCACGACCCAGAACGGATGGAACAGGATAGCCGACACATAGCCGACCGCCAGCAGGCCAAGCCCGATCGGCAAGATCTGTCGCGGGTCTGGCTGGCGCCGTGAGACATAGCCGAACTGGACGATCAGAATCGCAATCGAGGAGCAGGCCATGACAATGCCTGTATGCAGCACCACAGCCTGGTCGGCTGTCTGGGTGGCCGTGTCCACGAACTTGTATCGGTCGGCAATGAACCAGCCGACGGTCTGCTGGATCATGCCGACCGCCATGAAATAGACGAACAGGAACACAAGATGCGGAAAGACCCGCGGGTCTCGCATCGACAGGGGCGGCGGGCGTTTCAGTCCAGGCGGGCGTGGCCTTGTGGGCGGAAGCGCGACCGCGATGATCGCGGCGACGACGAGGTTGAACACGATCGTGCCCCAGAGCGGGGCCAGGGCGCTGATGCGCGCGAGCACGGCTGCTCCGGCTGGACCGAGGATCGAGCCAAAGCTCATCGCCGCGCCCAGCATGCCGAGGCCGGCGGCGCGCGTGGCGGGTGTGGTCGCATCGGTCAGCGCGGCCATGGCCGCCGGTTGCAGGCCGGGCGCCAGAAGCCCGAACCCGATCCGCACGAAAGCCAGAAGCAGGAAAGCCAGCACGCCTGTTACGATCCCTGCGAGCGCCGCACTCAGCGCAAACAGGAAAACCATGTTCATCAGGCCCATGGCGACCAGCGAGAAGACCATGACCCGTTTGCGACCGACCCGGTCGGCAATACGGCCCCAGATCGGCGTAAAGACCGCGTAGAGCACGGACGAAAAAACGAGAATTCCGGCGATTTCCAGCTCGGTCAGGCCCGCTTCCCTAGCCAGGGGGGCGACGACCACGAAATTGATCGTCATGCCCGCGCCCAACGAGACGGTGCCGAGCGCAATCATCAGTTTCTGGAAGCCGGTCAGTGGCAATAGGGGGGTGTCGGAGTTCGTTATGTCCGTCACGCGCCGCCGATGCCTCCCCATTTTTGATGAGGCTAGAACGCCCGGATCAGCTTGCCAAACGGTTTTCCTGAAACAGACGCTGACTTGCCCGAGAGGGGCGCAGCAGTCTAAGGACGAGCCAGACCCGGCGAAATCATGGACCTGCGCACATGTATTCCTTTCTGATTGCGATCTACTCGTATTTCCTGAACCCGATCCTGACGCTGCTTCTGTTCATTCTGTTCGCCTATGTCGTGATGAGTTGGCTGGTCATGGGCGGTGTGCTGTCGATGCGGAACCCGACGGTCCGCCAGATACAATATATCCTCGACAGCGTGATGCTGCCGCTGCTCCGCCCGATCCAGCGCTATGTGCCGCCGCTTGGCCAGCTGGACCTGTCGGTCTTCCTGCTGGCCCTTGGCATCCTGTTCACGCGTGACTGGCTGTTGCCGACGGTCATCGGTCTGTTCCGCCCCAGCCTCGGCTACTGAGGCTGGCCTTGCTGCATCGCCTGACAGTTCGGGTCCAGCCGAAGGGATCGGTGGACCGGGTGGAAGAGTGGGGCGAGGATGATGCCGGGCGGCGATTCCTGAAAGTTCGCGTGCGCGCCGTGCCAGAGGATGGCAAGGCGAATACTGCTGTCCAAAATCTGGTCGCCAAGTGGCTTGGCGTGCCGAAGTCTGCGGTCCGGGTGGTGACGGGCGGCAAGACTCGGCTAAAAGGCCTCGAGATCGAAGGGCCGCCGGACCTCGCGGCCCGGCTCAGCGGGGAAGAGGCATGACCGCCGTCCGTATCAGTGGAAGTGAAGTCGCCGCCGACGTGCGTGCAAAAGTGGCTGCCGCGGTGGCGGAATTGCCCGCAAAGCCCTGCCTCGCCGTCATTCTGGTGGGGGAAGACCCGGCCAGCCAGGTTTATGTGCGCAACAAGATCCGCGACACCGAGCAGGCCGGCATGATCTCTGTGCACCACCGACTGCCCGTTACGGCCACACAGGAAGAAGTTGAGACAGTGATTGCCGAATTGAACGGCGATGACAGCGTCGATGGCATCCTTCTGCAGCTGCCTTTGCCAAAGGGCCTGGATGCGGATGCTGCAATCGAACGGATCGACCCGTCCAAGGATGTCGACGGCCTGACGGAAGTGTCGGCGGGGCGTTTGTCTCTTGGCAAGCCGGGGCTTCGCTCCTGTACACCGTCCGGCTGCGTGATCCTGGCCAAGCGTGCCCTCGGCAATGATCTCTCCGGCAAGCATGTCGTGGTGATCGGCCGCTCCATTCTGGTCGGCAAGCCGGCCGCGCTGCTGTTTCTGGCCGAGAATTGCACCGTCACCATCGCGCATTCCAAGACAAAGGACCTGCCGGCGGTTTGCCGCGAGGCGGATATTCTCGTTCCGGCGGTTGGCCGCCCGCTCATGGTCAAGGGGGACTGGGTCAAACCCGGCGCCATGGTGATCGATGTCGGCATCAATCGCGTGCCCGCCCCGGAGAAGGGGGAGGGCAAGACCCGCCTGGTCGGCGATGCCGATTATGAAAGCTGCGCCGAAGTTGCCGGACAGATCACCCCGGTGCCCGGCGGTGTCGGCCCGATGACGATTGCCTGCCTTCTGGTCAACACGCTCTATGCGGCGTGCGCCCGGCGCGGCTGGCAGGCGCCGGAGATCGGATGAGCCAGCCTTACGCCCCGACCGAAACACCGCTGTTCAAGGCCCTTTGGGAAGCCCAGGAAGGGCGTTGCGCATTGTGTGGCCAGTCGATGCCGTCAAACCGGTATGATGTGGCTCATTCCACGCTCTGGAAACACCAGCGGCCAACCTATGACCATATCATTGCTGTTGCGCGCGGCGGACCGGACACGGCTGACAATCTCCAGCTGGCCCATGCGCGTTGCAACAAGGTGAAGGGCATGGGGCACGTGCGGCCCCCGCTCAGACGCTAGACGAGGCCTGCGTCCCGGGCCGCCTTGGCATAGGTGCGCGAGACGGGCACTTCCTTACCGCCTTTCAGGACCAGGACCAGCTTGCCATCGGTGCGCCGGGCTTCACTGACCCCGTCCTTTGAGACCCACCACGACCGATGGACCTGAACGCCCGCTGCACCGTCCAGTTCCCGCACGGCATCGGCCAGACGCATCAGGATCAGCTCCTCGCCCCGGCTGGTATGGAAGCGCAGGTAATGGTCTTCCGAAGAGATCGCCCAGAGGTCGGCGCCGCGATATTTCACCGGCAGACGGTCCAGAAAGCGTGCGGCGGCATCGACCGGCGGCGCGGATGGGATGACTGCAGCTTCGCGCGTTCTCGCAGTCAGAACCCCGATCAGCGTCAGGGCCAGAGAGACGGCGAACACATAGAGATACTGCATGGGCAGGAGGTAAAGCGGCATCCAGTGGCCGAAGGCGCCGATAAAAAGGTAGAGGGAGACCAGCACGGGGACGGAAATGATCGCCGCTGCGACCACTGCCTGCACCGGCAGAAGGTCACCCGCAATCTTCCGCTCGAATATGAGTGGAATGACGAAGGTGGAGGTCACCCCGCCCGCGGTGCAGGTCACGGCCCACATCAGGAAACGGATCCAGACGGCCTCATCATGTGTGTAAACGCCGAAAAAGGTCAGCACCGCCGCCACACCCAGGATCACCGCCACATCGCGCAGCCGGTTCTTCAGGAATTGCGGCATGATTTCTCCTGTGCATTTCGCGCTTCGTGAAGCGTTCTGACCGCATTTTGCGAAGGATTCCAGCCTCTCCGCGTAGTTCGCGTGGCAGGCCCTCAATGGGCTCGCCAAACTCTCCTCATCAAACGCCGGACATGCCCTGAAGTGTCAGTACCGGTGATCATACCAAGGAGATAAGACATGAACCGCATCCTGAAATCCACCGCCGCTGTCCTGATCTGCGCCGGTCTTGTGGGCCACGCTGCTGCCGCTGAGCTGACCGTGCGGGTCGAGGGCGTGAAGAAGGCTGCAGGCACGATCCACATTGCCGTGTTCGATGAAGCCGGCTGGTCAGCCAATACGGCTGTCGCTGGCGGCACGGTCACCGCAGGGGAGGGTGCAGAGCTGATCCTGACCGATCTGGCGCCCGGCACCTATGGCATCAAGCTCTATCAGGACGCCGACGAGAACGGGAAGCTGAACCTCGGCCTGCTCGGCATTCCAAGCGAGCCGTATGGCTTTTCCAATGATGTGTCCGTCCGGACCGGACCGCCCAGGTTCGGCAAGGCCAGCTTCGAAGTCACCGAGGCCGGCGCCGTCCAGACCATTACGCTGAACTGAAACCCGGAATCACAAGGAGATCCATCATGACCGACCTTAGCCAAACCAACCGCCGCCTGCGCCTGCCGAAGCTGCCGGGCCGTCGCCGTGCGCTGCTGCTGATCGCCCCGATGGCCTATGGGGTCATCAGCTGGATGATCATCCGGTCCGCTGGCAATCCGCCGATCCGGTTCCGGATCGACATCTCGCCCATGCTGGATGCGGGCGTGATTGTGCAGCTCCATGTGCTGGGCGCGGTGACCGCCTTTGTGATCGGGGCTGTGTTGCTGCGCGGCGTCAAAGGCTCCGGCCTGCACCGCAAGCTGGGCTATACCTGGGTGGCGGCGATGACGCTGGCAGCGATCAGTTCGTTCTTCCTGGTGGGCCTGAACGGCAACAATTACAGCTTCATCCATGGCTTGTCGGCCTGGACGATCATTGTCCTGCCCATGGCTGTGGTCGCGGCCCGGCGCAAGAATATCCGCAAGCACGCCAAGGATATGACCAATATGTTCCTGGGTGGTCTCCTGGTGGCCGGTCTGTTCGCATTCCTGCCCGGACGCATGCTCTGGTCGATTTTCTTTGCGGCGTGACATGCTGAACCCTTACAGCCGGGGGAAAAGGCAGCTAGAGGAAAATTTGTAAGGAGCCGCCTCGATAGCGGGCCGGAAATTCGGAACCGGATTTCAGATCACTGGATATTAACTGGAACGAGGGTAGTCTTGCGCTCGCCATCCACGCCAGTGACGGCGCGACCGTCCGGGAAGCGACCGGCAAATTCAGGTAGGCAGAAAGCCCGCAGCCCTCGATGTCTGACACGCGTAACGTAATCGTCCTCATACTCGCCATGATGATCGTCCAGATCGCGGGTGGATTGACGGGCGTGCTGACACCGCTCGGACTTGAGGCCATGGGCACGCCGCCACAGGCCATTGGTGTAATTGCCGCGCTGCATGCCGCCGGGTTCATGCTCGGTGCCTGGTCCGCGCCTCGCGCCCTCGCCACGGTCGGCAATATCCGCCTGTTTGCCGCCGCATCTGCGATGAACGCGGTCAGCGTCCTGTCCCTGTCGCTGGTGCATGATGCCATGTTCTGGGCGCCGGTCCGCGTCGTGATGGGCGTCTCGTTTGCCTACATGTTCACGAGCGTCGAAAGCTGGCTCGGCAGCGCCGTGCCGGACAAGTCGCGCGGCGACGTGATGGGCGTCTACCATACGGGCGCAAAGCTCTCGCTGATCATCGGCCCGTTCTTTGTGGCAGGTCTCTCACCGCTCGACACGCGCGCCTATACCTGGGCGGCGCTGTTTCTGTCGCTCGCCCTTGTGCCTGTCTGCCTCACCCGCCAGCAGCAACCGCCTCTGCCGGAGCGCAAGTCGATGCCGCTGCAGGCGCTTTACCAGCTTGCCCCGGCGGCGGTGATGGGGGTGTTCCTGGCAGGCGTGATCAATACCGGGACGCAATCCCTGCTGCCGATCTATTTCGAAGGCTTCAAGCTCGGGGGAGGGGGCACAGCGGCTGCTGCCATCGCCAGCGGTGCGGCCTGGATGGGCGGCCTGATGCTGCAATGGCCGGCCGGGCGCCTGTCTGACCGGATCGAGCGCCGGCTTGTGATCGCGGGGCTTGGCACGATGTCCGCCCTGGCGGCGCTGTTCATTGCCATCTTCGGGACCGGGCTCAGTGAGGTCGGGGTTGTGGTCGTTCTGGGCTTCTGGGGCGCCGGATCACTTTCTTTTTACGGTCTCTGCGTCGCGCACGCGATCGACCGGACGCCGAAATCGCTGATTCCGCAGGTGATGTCGGGTCTTTTGTTCGTCTGGGCAGCCGGGTCGATCCTCGGGCCTCTGATTTCCGGCGTCGCCACGCGGGCTGCCGGACGCCTCGGCCTGTTTGGCCTGCCGGGCATTCTGCTGATCATTCTGGCTGTTATCATGGTGTGGCGGGTCAACAAGAAACCCGTGCTGGATGAGGACAAGCTGGAGGGCTGGAACCCCATTCTGCCGACGCCTCTGGCGAGCGTGAAGCTCGACCCTCGCACCCCCGAAGCAGAAGAGCAGGCATCGCCGCTGTCTGCTGACGACGAAGCAGCGGAAACGCCAACTGATATTGGTGCCGATTCTGAGTCCAAAGTTTAATACCCAGCTAGTTGCCGCAGCACTCAGGCCTGTTATATAGCCCCCCACCATGCCGGGGCAGCCAGCCTGCCGGTGTGAGCCAGGCAAACGAGGCAAAAGCAGAATGAACATCCACGAATACCAGGCCAAAGCCGTGCTGAAATCTTTCGGCGCGCCGGTCGCGGACGGCGTTCCCGTCCTTTCTCTGGACGACGTCCAGAAAGCCGTTGATTCCCTTCCCGGGCCTCTTTGGGTCGTGAAGTCGCAGATCCATGCAGGTGGTCGCGGCAAAGGCAAATTCGTGGAGCCGGAAGCCGGCGAAAAAGGCGGCGTCCGCCTCGCTTTCAGCAAGGAAGACGTCCTTGCAAACGCCAAGCAGATGCTCGGCCATCACCTCGTCACCGCCCAGACCGGCCCGGCTGGCAAGCAAGTGAACCGCCTCTACATCGAAGACGGCGCCGACATCGACAAGGAACTCTACCTGTCGATCCTCGTTGACCGCGCCACCTCGCGCGTCTCCTTCGTCGTCTCCACTGAGGGCGGCATGGATATCGAGGAAGTCGCCCACTCCACCCCGGAAAAGATCCTGACTGTCGGCATCGACCCGGACACCGGCGTCACCGCCGCTGATTCGGAAAAGCTGAACAAAGCGCTGAACCTCACCGGTACGGCGGCTGAAGACGGCCTCAAACTGTTCCCGATCCTCTACAAGGCCTTCACCGAGAAGGACATGTCGATGCTCGAGGTGAACCCGCTGATCGTCATGGAAAACGGCCACCTGCGCGTGCTCGACGCAAAAGTGTCGTTCGACGGCAACGCGCTGTTCCGCCACCCGGACATCGTGGATCTGCGCGACAAGACCGAGGAAGACGAGAAGGAAATCGAGGCCTCTGAATGGGACCTCGCCTATATCGCCCTCGACGGCACGATCGGCTGCATGGTCAACGGCGCAGGCCTGGCCATGGCCACCATGGACATCATCAAGCTGTACGGCGAAGAGCCGGCCAACTTCTGTGACGTCGGCGGCGGCGCCGGCAAGGAGAAGGTGGCAGCTGCCTTCAAGATCATCATGAAGGACCCGAACGTGAAGGGCATCCTCGTGAACATCTTCGGCGGCATCATGAAGTGTGACGTGATCGCCGAAGGCGTGATCGCAGCCGTGAAAGAAACCAATCTGGCGGTTCCGCTGGTTGTCCGCCTGGAAGGCACGAACGTTGAGCTCGGCAAGAAGATCATCGCCGAGTCCGGCCTGAACGTGATTTCAGCCGACGACCTCGACGACGCCGCCCAGAAAATCGTGAACGCAGTTAAAGGCGCCTGAGACCAGATATGTCCATTCTCATCGACAAGAACACCAAGGTCCTCACGCAGGGCATGACCGGCAACACCGGCTCGTTCCACACCAACCAGGCGATGGCTTATTTCGGCACGCAAATGGTTGGCGGCATCCACCCGAAGAAGGGTGGCGAAATGTGGAAGGCTGACAACGGCACCGAACTGCCGATCTTTTCTTCGGTTGCCGAAGGCAAGGCAAAGACAGGCGCAGATGCGTCCGTGGTCTATGTGCCGCCGGCCGGCGCTGCAGCCGCCATCGAGGAAGCCATCGACGCGGAAATCCCGCTGATCGTCTGCATCACCGAGGGCGTTCCGGTCCTCGACATGGTGCGCGTGAAAGCGAAGCTGGAAAAATCCAAGTCGCGTCTCATCGGGCCGAACTGCCCCGGCATCATCACGGCCAATGAGTGCAAGATCGGCATCATGCCGGGCCCCATCTTCAAGAAGGGCTCTGTCGGCGTCGTCTCGCGTTCGGGCACGCTGACCTATGAAGCCGTGTTCCAGACCACCCAGGTGGGCCTTGGCCAGACAACGGCTGTCGGTATTGGCGGCGATCCGGTCAAAGGCACCGAATTCATCGACATGCTGGAAATGTTCCTTGCTGATGACGAAACCAAGTCCATCATCATGATTGGTGAGATCGGCGGCAGCGCGGAAGAAGAAGCCGCGCAGTTCCTGATCGACGAAGCCAAAAAGGGCCGCAAGAAGCCGATGGTCGGCTTCATCGCGGGTCGTACAGCGCCGAAAGGCCGTACCATGGGCCATGCCGGTGCCATCGTGTCCGGTGGCAAAGGCGATGCGGAAAGCAAGATTGCTGCAATGGAAGCAGCCGGCATCCGTGTCTCACCGTCACCAGCACGCCTCGGTACGACCATGATTGAGGTACTGAAGGGCTAGAAAGCCTGGATAAATAAAGCCAGGACGGCCTGTGTCAGGTCAGATCTGGCGTGGCCAGCATCTGACCCCGCTCAGGCCGTCCTCACATATGCGCCCGGTAGGTACCGGGAAACCATTACGTTCCTAAATAGTGGGGAACGGAAACGGTCCAAGAGGACGAGACGGACATGGCAGACGACGGCAGCCCAATGAATGGTTCGCGCAGCAGCGGCAATGCCGCCATGCTGGACACGGCCTTCCTGTATGGTGGCTCGGCCCAATGGATCGAGCAGATGCAGGCGGCCTATGCAAAGGACCCCAGCTCTGTACCGGAGAGCTGGCGATCATTCTTTGCGGAACTGGGGGATGACTCCACCAGCGCAGAGCGCAATGCCGAAGGCGCGACCTGGAAACGCAGCGACTGGCCACGCCCGGCGCTGGACGAGCAGGTTGCTGCCTTTGACGGCAACTGGGCGCTGCTGGAGCCCAAGATCGAGAAAAAGATCAAGGGCGCCCGCCCAGCGGCTGCTGAAGGCGATGTGCATCTTGCGGTGAAGGATTCGATCCACGCGATCATGATGATCCGCGCCTACCGCATGCGCGGCCATCTGGCGGCTCAGCTGGACCCGCTGCGCCTCGAAAACCCTGAACATCAGCCGGAACTCGACCCGGCGACCTACGGCTTCACCGCCGCAGACATGGACCGCCGCATCTTCATCGACGGCTATCTCGGCCTCGAAACGGCAACCGTTCCTGAAATGCTCGAGATCCTGAAGCGGACCTACTGCTCCACGATCGGCATCGAGTTCATGCATATTTCCGATCCGGAAGAGAAATCTTGGCTGCAGGAGCGGATCGAAGGCCCGGACAAGGGCGTTGCCTTCACCATTGAAGGCAAGAAGGCGATCCTGGCCAAGCTAATCGAAGCGGAAACCTTCGAACGCTTCCTGCACAAGCGCTATCCGGGCACCAAACGCTTCGGTCTCGATGGCGGCGAAGCAGCCGTGCCGGCGCTGGAACAGATCATCAAGCGCGGCGGCGCCCTCGGCGTGAAGGAAATCGTGGTCGGCATGCCGCACCGCGGTCGCCTCAACATGCTGGCTGCCGTGATGGGCAAGCCCTATGAGCAGATCTTCCACGAATTCCAGGGCGGTAACACGCAAGGCGCAGAGAAGTTCGGTTCGGGCGATGTGAAATATCACCTTGGCGCGTCGTCGGACCGTGAGTTCGATGGCAACAAGGTTCACTTGTCGATGAACCCCAACCCGTCTCACCTTGAGGCGGTCAATCCGGTCGTGCTGGGCAAGTCTCGTTCGAAACAGGAAATGGCGCACCGTGAAAGCGGCAAACTGGACCGCTCGATCGTGCTGCCACTTCTGCTGCATGGCGATGCGGCCTTTGCGGGGCAGGGCGTCGTGGCGGAGTGCTTCGCGCTGTCGGGCCTTCAGGGCTATCGCACCGGTGGCACGATCCACTTCATCGTGAACAACCAGATCGGCTTCACCACCAGCCCGATCTATTCGCGCTCCTCGCCGTATCCGTCGGATGTGGCGCTGATGGTTCAGGCGCCGATCTTCCACGTCAATGGCGATGATCCGGAAGCGGTCGTTTACGCGGCCAAGGTTGCGACCGAATACCGGCAGAAGTTCCACAAGGACGTTGTCATCGACATGTTCTGCTACCGGCGCTTTGGGCATAATGAGGGCGACGAGCCCATGTTCACCCAGCCGGTGATGTACAAGAAGATCAAAGGCCATGCCTCGGCGCGCGAGATTTACGGCCAGCGCCTTGTGGCGGAAGGTCTGATGACGGCTGAGCAAGTCGAGCAGCAGGTCACTGATTTCGAAGCGTATCTCGACCGTGAGTTCGACGCCGGCAAGGCTTTTAAAGCCAAGAAGGCCGACTGGCTGGATGGCGAATGGAGAGGCCTCGGCTTGCCGCATGACGATGAACGTCGTGGCAAGACGGGGGTGACCAAGAAACGTCTTCAGGCGCTTGGCGAAACCATTACCAAAGTTCCGGAAGGCGTCGATATTCACCGCACGCTCGCCCGTGTTCTGGAAAACCGTGCCCAGACGATCTCAAAAGGGCAGGGCATGGATTGGGCGACCGCCGAACATCTTGCTTTTGCGACGCTGGTGGATGAAGGCTTCCCGATCCGCCTGTCCGGACAGGATTGCGGCCGCGGGACCTTCTCGCAGCGCCACAGCCACATTGTGGACCAGACGACCGGCGAGAAATACACGCCGCTGAACAATATCCGTGAGGGCCAGGCCCATTACGAAGTGATCGACTCGCTGCTCTCGGAAGAGGCTGTGCTCGGTTATGAGTATGGCTATACGCTGGCAGACCCGAACACGCTGACCCTCTGGGAAGCGCAGTTCGGTGACTTCGCGAACGGCGCGCAGGTCTTCTTTGACCAGTTCATCTCCTCGGCGGAGCGCAAATGGCTGCGCATGTCGGGCCTCGTGATGCTGCTGCCGCACGGCTATGAAGGTCAGGGTCCGGAGCACTCGTCTGCCCGTCTTGAGCGCTTCCTGCAAATGTGTGCTGAGGACAATATGCAGGTCTGTAACCTGACGACCCCGGCGAACTATTTCCACGCCCTGCGCCGTCAGATCCACCGCGACTTCCGCAAGCCGCTGGTGATCATGACGCCGAAATCCCTGCTGCGTCACAAGCTGGCAACCTCATCGCTGGACGACATGGGCACGAAGACCTCGTTCCACCGCGTTCTGTGGGATGATGCCGAGACCGAAGGCCGGCAGGGCAACGTCAAACTGGTCAAGGACAACAAGATCCGCCGCGTCGTGCTGTGTTCGGGCAAGGTCTATTATGACCTGTTCGAAAAGCGCGAAGAGCTGGGCATCGACGATGTCTATCTGATGCGGATCGAGCAATTCTATCCGGTGCCGCGCAAGTCGATGATGAAGGAAATGTCCCGCTTCAAGCAGGCCGAATTCGTCTGGTGCCAGGAAGAGCCGCGCAATATGGGTGGCTGGACCTTCATTCGCGATGAAATCGAATGGTGCGCCCAACAGATCGAAGCCAAGAATTCGCGTCCGCGCTATGCCGGGCGTCCGCCGTCTGCTGCGACGGCGACGGGGCTCCTGTCCAAACACAATGCTGAGCAGAACGCTCTTGTGACGACTGCTCTTTCAACCGATCCGGTCGAAGACCGCATCGTTTCGCCCTGACACTTAGAACCATAATAACGTATACGGATCATCCCATGACCGACATTACCGTTCCCACACTTGGCGAAAGCATCACCGAGGCCACCGTTGGCCAGTGGCTGAAAGCCAAGGGTGACGCCGTGAAGAAAGACGATGTGCTCGTCGAGCTTGAGACCGATAAGGTCTCCGTCGAAGTTTCCGCCACCGAAGACGGCGTGCTTGGCGAAATCCTGGCCCAGCCGGGTGAGACCGTCGAAATCGGCGCGCTGCTTGGCCGCCTCGAAGGCGGGGCGGGGGGCGCCAAGGCTGCGCCAGCTGCGGCCCCCGCAAAGGCCGAAGATAAGCCTGCTGCCGCACCGGCTGCCAAACCTGCCGCTGGTGGCGCCTCCACAGATATCGTCGTGCCTGTGATGGGCGAGAGCGTTGCCGAAGGCACGCTGTCCACCTTCCTCAAAAAGCCCGGCGAGGCTGTGAAGAAAGACGAGACCATCGCCGAGATCGAGACCGACAAGGTCGCGCTGGAAGTGCCAGCTCCTGCGGATGGTGTCATCGGCGAATGGCTGGTGGCTGAGGGCACGTCTGTGACGCCGGGTTCCGTGATTGGACGGATCAATGCCTCTGGCGCCGCAACCGCTGCGCCAGCCGCCGCAGCGCCTGCTGCCGCGAAAGCCGCCCCTGCGGCTGCATCCGGTGATCGTCCGGTGGCGCCGTCCGTCCGTCGTATCTCGGCAGAGGCCGGTGTCGATCCGCAATCCATTCCAGGGTCTGGCCGTGATGGCCGCGCTACCAAGGCAGATGCAATGTCCTATGTGAACACACCGAAAGCCCCATCCGTACCAGCAGCCCCGAGCGCGCCGCGTGAAACGGGTCCGCGTGAAGAGCGTGTGCGCATGACGCGCCTGCGCCAGACCATCGCGCGCCGCCTGAAAGAGGCACAAGACTCCGCCGCCATGCTGACGACGTTCAACGATGTCGACATGGGCGCGATCATGGACCTGCGGAAGAAGCATCAGGACGCCTTCGTTGCCAAGCACGGCATCAAGCTCGGCTTCATGAGCTTCTTCGTGAAGGCCTGCGTCAACGCGCTGAAGGAAGTTCCGGCAGTGAACGCCGAGATCGATGGCCAGGACATCATCTACAAGAATTTCTACGACATCGGCGTCGCCGTCGGCACCGACAAGGGCCTCGTCGTGCCGGTCGTGCGGGATTCCGAGAACATGTCGCTGGCCGGTATCGAGAAGGCGATTGCCAATCTCGGCAAGAAAGCCCGTGACGGCGAGCTGACCATTGGCGACATGCAGGGCGGCACGTTCACCATCTCGAATGGCGGCATCTATGGTTCGCTGATGTCGACGCCGATCCTCAACCCGCCGCAGTCTGGCGTGCTGGGCATGCACCGCATCGAACAGCGCCCGGTCGCCATCAATGGCCAGGTCGTCATCCGCCCGATGATGTATCTTGCGCTGTCATACGATCACCGCATCGTCGACGGCAAAGAGGCTGTGACCTTCCTCGTCCGCGTCAAGGAAGCGCTGGAAGACCCGGAGCGCATGCTGCTGGAAGTCTAGGCCTTCAAAGGCAACAGACCTGAATCAAGGCCCTTCTGCTCCGGCAGGAGGGCCTTTTCGCATAAGGCAGGCTTCACGATCGGTTGAGCAGATGTCTATCAGCCTGATCTTGCATTGCGCGCGCTGCACCAAACCTTAAGTTCGACGTCAAACAGAAGACACGAACAGGGATGGACCGGAATATGAGCGACGCAACTTACGTACCCCCGAAAGTCTGGACATGGGACAAGGAAAGCGGCGGCCGCTTCGCCAGCATCAATCGCCCGATCGCCGGGCCGACGCATGACAAGGAGCTGCCGGTCGGCAAGCATCCTTTTCAGCTCTATTCGCTGGGCACGCCGAATGGCGTCAAAGTCACGATCATGTTCGAGGAACTGCTCGCGGCGGGCCACAAGGACGCCGAGTATGACGCCTGGCTGATCAATATCGGGGAAGGCGACCAGTTCGGCTCCGGCTTCGTTGATGTGAACCCGAACTCCAAGATCCCGGCGCTGATGGACCATTCCACCAATCCGCCGACCCGCCTGTTCGAGTCCGGGTCGATGCTGCTGTACCTCGCCGAGAAGTTTGGCGCTTTCCTGCCGACCGATCATTACAAACGCACTGAAGCCATCAACTGGCTGATGTGGCAGATGGGCTCCGCGCCCTTCCTGGGCGGCGGTTTTGGCCACTTCTACGCCTATGCGCCGGAGAAATACGAATACCCGATCAACCGCTACGCCATGGAAGTGAAGCGCCAGCTGGACGTGCTGGACCGCCGCCTCAAGGACAATGAATACCTTGCTGGCGACGAGTACTCGATTGCCGACATGGCCGTCTGGCCCTGGTATGGCGCCCTTGTCACCGGCGCGGTCTATGATGCGGGCGAGTTCCTGCAGGTGCAGGACTATACGAACGTCATCCGCTGGATGAAGCAGGTCGGCGCACGGCCGGCCGTGAAGCGCGGGCAGATGGTGAACCGGACCTTCGGCAAGCCGGAATCCCAGCTGCGTGAGCGCCACGATGCCAGCGACTTCGAGACGAAGACGCAGGACAAGCTGGAAGTCCAGGGCGAATAGGCCGCGCGGCATCCTGATCTCAAAGCCCGGGGCGCCCGGCGGGTTTTTGTTGGTTAACAAAACACTCGCCTTGGCGTCCCGTCCATGAGAGCGTGCGCGTGCCTTGCAAAGGTCGTGGGACGCACGGAATAAAATCGGGAGGGACTCAGGCTGCCAGCGAAGGCTGATGACAGTCGTTTTCTGACCTTCTGAAAAATACGCACCGTGCCGGACTGCCGGGATGCCTGAGAGGCCGCGCAGCGCGTGCCGGGGAGGGTGCCCGTTCGTGGAATTCTGATCTCCAGATCGAACGAGGACCACACCATGATCAAATCATTCCGAAATTTCGCGAGCATCCGCGTCCTGAGCGGCGCGCTTCTTCTGGCACTCGCCGGATCCGCATTCGCCGAAGAGGACCATTCCAGCCATGACAGCGCGCCGGCCGAGGAAAGCCATGCAGGCGGCGCCCCGCACTGGAGCTATGAGGGCGAAGATGGCCCGTCCCACTGGGGCGAATTGCCCGAAGGGGAGGTGGGCGCCGCCGCGTTTCCTGCCTGCGCGCTTGGTGACGCACAGTCTCCGATTGACCTTGGCGGGGCCAATGCCATCGGACTGATCGTGCCGGAAACACATTATGTGGCCGGGCCGCTGGTGTTGAAGCCCAACGGTCACACGATCGAAGTGACGGCGCCGCCTGGCTCCGACATCACGATCGGCGGTGTCGTCTATGACCTGCTTCAGGTTCACTTCCACACACCGTCTGAGCACGCGATTGATGGCGAACATGCGCAGATGGAGGTGCATTTCGTTCACCAGAACAAGGCGACTGGCCAGCTTGCCGTTCTGGGTGTTCTGGTGAAACCGGGCGCCGCCAACCAGCAGCTTGAAAACATCCTGCATGAGCAGAGCGGCGACGATTATGATCACAGGATCGGCAAGATGACGTTCGATCCGAACGCGTTGCTGCCGGCGGATCTCAAGGTTTACCGGTATGACGGCTCGCTGACGACGCCGCCTTGCTCGGAAGGCGTCAACTGGAACGTTGCGGCCACGCCAATCGAAGCGGGACAGGATGAAATCTGGGTGTTCCAGAGCAAAATGGGCGTGAATGACCGCCCGGTACAGGCTTTGAACGCCCGTCCGCTCGTGAAGCCAGACTAGGCATCCGGCAAAAGGCACGTATGGCGGCTTGCCTGTCCGGGTGAGCCGCCAACGCGCTGTGGGGTCGCAGTTGCTGGTCTTGCAGGGGGGGAAATCCCCATGTAACGGCGAGACACACAGAAGCGGACGGCCCCATGACCACCTACACTTCAGACCAGCGCCGGCACACGGCAGAGACCGCCTCGTCCATGAGTGAGGTGCGCTATGAGGTCGACCGGCTCGACCGTCTGCTGGTGGAAATCCTTGCGGAGCGCCAGTCCTTCATGGATGCGGCTGCTCGCATCAAGGGCGACCGGAACGTGGTGCATGACCGGGCGCGCATCGAGGATGTCATCACCAAGGTGAAAGCCTCTTGCGCCGCAGCGGGCCTGTCACCGGCCATCGCGGAACCGGTCTGGCGCACGCTGATTGACCGCTGCATCGCCTATGAATTCGAGAGCTATGACGTTTTGAAACCGCCCTTGCCGGCGAGTTCGTAGGAGACTTTCGCCACTTCTTCCATCGTGTGGGAGAGGCAGTCGCGCACGTCGCCCAGCAGAACTGCCGCCGCCGTCACACTCGGCGGGTCTTCGGACCGGCCAGCTTTTTCAGCCCGCTCGCAGAGGCTGGCGAGCTGCATGGCACCGAGGGAGAGGCACGCGCCCTTTAGCGTATGGGCGGCATCGGCCCATTGTCTCGGCTCGGCTTTCGGATCCATCAGACGCATCCAGAGCCCGGTCTGCTCCCGAAAAATCTCGATAACTTCCAGGGCAAGGTCCTTGTCCCCGCCGGTCATTGTCTTGAGGTGGTCGCGGTCAAGCAGGGCGAGGGGGGATGACATGGTGGGCAACTCCGTCCGTTGCGCAGACTGTGTCATAATCTGATTGGTGACAGAGTTAACGCAATCAAAAACATGATCACTTACCGTTTGTCGGCGAAATGTTTTCGCGGTATATAGCCTCCACCGAAGGCGAAATTGCCTCCAACCTAAGCCAATCTGAGTTCATGGGGGCCGTCGTGGCAATCATCATCCTGATCCGAAATCTGGTCATTGCCGGTGTCCTGGCATGGCTTGGCATCGAATATGCACCAGATGACAATTCAGATAAGTCCGAGGCTGGCCCACAAACCGCCTTGTTTTTCGGGCATTCTGTCAAATAATCATCAGGCGACCGACCCGCTGCAGTTTTGCATTCTGGTCTCGCGCCGGAACGCTTGACGCGGTATAAGGGTTGGTATGAGCGACTATCCCGAAACGCGGCCTTCTGGTCGGGATTTGCTGGCCAGGCAAGAGGCCTCAGAGAATTTCGAGCTGGCACATAATGGTGGCAGCTGGATGGTTGTGGGCGGATTCATCGCCGCATCCATGTGGCTTGGTGCCGCCGCAGGCGTGATCCTGGGCTATTACGGCGTGCCTTCGCTGTTGGAACTGAACCCCTTCATTCTGGCTGGTGGCGCGATGGGCATTCTGGTGCCCGCGCTGATTCTGGTCATGGCCGGCTATATGGGCCGGACGAACCGCCGGGCCAGCGCAGCGAACGCACTGGTCATGCAGGCAGCGACCCGTCTGATGGCACCGGCCCGCGAAGCCGGCACCGAAGGCATCACCTTTGCCGAACAGATGAAACAGGCCGCCGTCGAGATCGATCATGCCATGGCGCATGCGCTGACGGCGATGAAGGCGATGGCCGGCGAAATCGGCGACGAACGCATGCGCCTCGAATCTGTCGCCTATGCCAGCGCTGACAATGCCCGCGACCTGACCGAGCGCCTCTCGACTGAGCGTCAGGCACTGGAAGGCCTCGCCCGCGACCTGCGCGCCCAGCTCAACCAGATGAGCGACGTGATCCCGCGCCAGGCCGAGGCCATGGTCGCGGCAGCTCGCAATGCCAAAACCGAAATCGCGCAAGCCGACGAAGCGCTGGACGACCAGCTCGAAGCTATGCGTACGGCCAGTGAGGCGCTGAGCGCCCGGCTGATCGACCTCGACAATCTGGCCCGCGAAGCCGGCGCGCGCACAGAGACGCTCACTTTCGCGATCAGCCGGATTGAGGAAAAACTCGACCAGTCCCGCCGCACCGTCGATACGGCTGTTCAGGCTGGGGAGATCGCTGCCGCTGCTGCAATGACGACCGGCGATGCGCTCAAGGACGCTGTGTCTGCCGCCATTGAAGGCGCCCGGCAGGCCAATCTGGAGATCAACCAGTCAACGCGCGCGGCCTCTGAAGAGGCGGCCCTCGCTTTGGCCCGCCTGCGCCAGGCTGGGCAGGACGCCTCCATGGCGTTGCGCAGCACCGAATATGCTGCCCGCGCGGAAGTCGCCCGGATCGACCGGACTGCCGTCTATGAGGGCCAGAAGCCGACGCCGCCCACACCGCTGCGTGAAGCGCCACCTGTTCAGCGCACCGCTCCGGCGGCAGCGCCGGTAACTGCGCCCGTATCTGCACCTGTGACTCCGGCGCCCACTCCGGCAGTGACGCCGCCGCCGCGCCCCACGCCGCCATCTTCGGTCAATGGCGCGCATTCTGCCAACGGCCATGTGAACGGCCATGCCAAAGGTTACGCGAACGGGCACTCGGTCACCAATGGCCGGGCCTTGCCAGAAGCGCCGCCAGCCCGGACTGAAGCGACCTCAAGGCCAGCCCCGCGACCCCGTCCCTCCAGCGATCCGGACGAAGACCTGTTCGATGCCGCTGCCGATATGCTGGCCTCGACCCGTCTCGACGATAAGCCGGAGGCGAAACCGGCACCGAAAGAGCCCATCGCGCCGCTGGAGCTTGGCAAGTCGGTCGATCCGAAGGATGCGAATCCGGTCACGCTGCGCCGCCGTTTCGACGACGCCGAGGACGCGCCCCCCGCGCCGCTGCACCCGCTGCGCCGGGCGACGGATTACGAGCGGCCACAACAGGATGCGTCAGGCGGCCAGCAGGCCATTTCCGGAAAATCTGCTGAAGCTGAACCTCCGCCAGCGGTCATCACACCGCCGGGGCCGAAGCACGAACAGGCGAATGAAATCGGCTGGCGCGACATCATCTCGGACATGCACCGCGAAGATCCGATGCCGAGTGATCGCGAGGAAGTTGCCGATCGGCTGATCTCCCGGCTGCAATCGTCCGGAATCCAGTTGCCGGAAACCTTCAAGCCGAAAATGAAGCGCCGGATCGCTGAGGCGGCCCGCAAGGGCGAGCGCCAGCGCAAGGCGGCGATCCTGGAACATGCCAGCCGTCAGGTGGAGCGGGTCACGCAGCGCCTGCGCAGTGATGACGACCTGCGTGAACTGGCCGCGACCTTTGTGGAAATGGAGCAGGATGATGCGCTGAACGCTCTGGAACAGACCCAGCGCACCAGCCGCAATGCCAGCCCGCGCCTTGCCGCCTATCTCCTGCTGGACGCGGCGCTTTAAGCAGCTTTCCTAGACGCCAACGACTTCTGTGTCGGCGGCTTCTGCCTTGATCCACTTGATGAATTCGCGGACATCCGGGCTGAGGTGGCGCCCTTTGGGCCAGACCAGCCAATAGCCGAAATCGATGCTTGTGGAGCCGTCTGCGAAGGGCGCGACGAGGCGGCCGGAGGCGAGGTCTGCTTCCGCGATGGCTTTCTTGGCGAGGGCCACACCGCGCCCGGCGGCGGCAGCTTCGATCACGAGGATGGCCTGGTTGAAGCGGGGGCCGCGGCTGGAATCGACGCCCTGGACACCGCGCGCACGCAGCCAGCTGGTCCAGTCAGGGCAGGAGGGGTCAACCTCGGTGCTTTCGTCGTGCAGCAGCGTGTGATCGCGCAGGTCTTCGGGCTTGCGGATCGCATCCGGGCCCTCGATCATTGCCGGGGAACAGACGGGAAGCACTGTTTCATCAAGCAATTTTTCCGATTTCAGGCCTTCATAGCTGCCCCGGCCATAGCGGATGGCGAAGTCTGCATCGGCGGTCGGGAAGTCCGTCAGGCCCATGTCTGCGGAGATCCAGGCTTCGATTCCTTCGTTCTGGCGGTGGAAGCTGTCGAGGCGGGGGGCGAGCCATTTGGCGGCGAAGCTGGGCGCGCAGGAGACCATGACCCGGCCTTTGCGGGCGGGGGCCTGCATGATGCGACCGGCTTCAGAAATTCTCTCAAACGCCTCCCGTACCAGCGGCAGGCTGGCCTGGGCGGCATCTGTCAGCAAAACTGAACGGCCTGTGCGCTTGAACAGGGGCGTTCCGGCATAGTCTTCGAGCTGTCTTATCTGCTGTGAGATGGCGCCTGGCGTCACGTTGAGCTCATCGGCTGCCTGTGTAAACGACAGGCGCCGGGCAGCGGCTTCGAAGGCGCGCAGGGCGTTTAGCGGGGGCAGGCGGTCAGTTGGTTCGGCCATAGATAGTTTCTCTAAAGTATCGCTGTAGGGGTTGCCGGTTGCGTCTCTCCGGTCAAGAGCCAATTTGTCGGACGATCGATCAGCTTTGCTAAATAGGGGCTCTGCGCCCATGCGCCAGTTTCCAGCTTTCTTTAATTTGACCGGCCAAAGGGTCGTCGTCGTCGGCAGCGGTGAAGAAGCCGTGCGCAAAGTGCGTTTGCTCGTGACCGCAGGGGCGCTGCCCGTGATCCTCGTGCGTTCGACGGTGATCCTGGAGCGCGCCGAGGTGACCGGCTGTGATCTCCAGCCGATCTACCGCCTTCCGGAGGCGCTGAAAGGCGCCCGCCTCGCCATCGTGGCCGAGGACAATCCGGAGGCCATCGCCACCATCCGCGCCGCCGGGGTGCCGCTGAACGTGGTCGACCGGCCGGAGCTTTGCGATTTCACTGTGCCCTCGATCATCGACCGGGGCGACGTCGTGGCCGCGATCGGCACGAACGGGACGAGCCCGGTTCTGGCCAAGGCGATCCGCGAGAAACTGGAAGCGCTGCTGCCGGCCCGGATCGGCGATCTGGCCGCGCTGGCCGGACGGATGCGCGACACGGTCAAGGCGGCGCTGCCGGACTTTGGCGCCCGGCGCCGGTTCTGGGAGCGCACGCTGACAGGCCGCGCGGCAGAGCTGGCCTATGCCGGTGACCTGGCAGGCGCCGAAGCCGAGATGACTTCCGAACTCGCTGCCCCCTCCGGGCAGGGCGTCGTGCACATCGTGGGCGCTGGCCCCGGCGATCCGGAATTGCTGACCCTGAAGGCGCTGCGCCTCATTCAGGAAGCCGATATTGTCTACTATGACCGCCTCGTCTCTGACGACATTCTGAGCCTGATCCGCCGAGATGCGGACCGCGTGTCTGTGGGCAAGAGCAAGGGCAATCATTCCGTGCCGCAGGACCAGATCCACGAGCTGCTGATCCGGTCTGCCCAGGACGGCAAACGCGTCGTGCGCCTGAAGGGCGGCGACCCGTTCATTTTCGGCCGGGGCGGGGAAGAGCTGGACGCGGTGGAAGCCGCTGGCGTCACCGCCTTTGTTGTGCCCGGTATTTCCTCCGCCCTCGGATGTGCGGCCAGCGCCGGCATCCCGCTGACCCACCGCGATCATGCCCAGGCCGTGACCTTCGTGACCGGCCATGCGAAAGCGGGCGGCGTGCCGGATCTCGACTGGCCCTCGCTGGCCCGGCGCGGCCAGACGGTGACCGTTTACATGGGCGTCGGCACAGCCGCTGCGATTACCGAGAAGCTGATCGAGGCGGGCCGCGCGCCGCAAACGCCGGTGGCCGTGATCGAGAATGGCACGCGCCCGAACGAGATCCGCGCCTATGGCATGCTGGACGAGCTGCCGCGCCTGATCGAGGTGCATGGCATCAAGGGTCCGGCCCTGCTGATCATTGGCGAAGTGACGGCGCTACGCGTGCCGCGCGCCGCCGCAAGTCTTTCCACTGAAGAGGTTGTCACCGCATGACGTCCGTCCGCCCGAAACTGAAACCCGAAACGCCGAAGGCGATCACCGCCTGGGAAACCGCCACTGGCCGTTCCGTCTGGATGACGCAGGTCGGCACCTGGTCCGATGATGTCAGAAAGGCCGCCGCCTTCACGGGCGAGATCGCCGAAGCCCGCCTTGCTGAAGCCTTCAAGCAGGAGGGGCAGGTGACCGACCCCTATTTCATGGAAGTGACAGAGACGGGTGGTATCACCGGCCGTGAGACGATTCGTGAAACCATCCGTGCAACCGGTCCGACCGTGGCCTATGGAGCCAGCGCCTGATGCCCGCCCGTGAGATTTCCCGCCTGACCCTTTATGGCGACTCGATTTCAGGCAATTGCCAGAAGCCGAAATGGACAGCTGACCTGTTGGGCGTGCCGTATGACTGGATCGAGGTCGACATCCTTCAGGCCGGGACGCAGACGGAGGATTTCCTCGCTGTGAACCCGGCAGGGCAGGTGCCCGTCGCGCGCTGGCCGGATGGCCGCGTTCTGCCGCAGTCGAATGCGATCATGCTCTATGTTGCGGAAGAGGCGGGCAGCGATCTGGTGCCGGACGACACGTTCAAGCGCGCCAAGATGATGAGCTGGCTGTTCTGGGAACAATATTCCCACGAGACGGCCATCGCCGTGCGCCGCTTCCAGAAACATTATCTGAAAAAGCCGGATGACGAGATCGACCCGAACCTGATGGCCAAGGGCCGCCGGGCGCTGGGCGTGATGGAAATGCAGCTGACGTTTACCGACTGGATCGTCGGGGATCAGATGACGCTCGCCGACATCGCGCTCGTGGCCTACACGCGCGTGGCGCATGAAGGCGGGTTTGACCTGTCAGACTTCCCGTCGGTTGAGCGCTGGATCAGCCGCACCGAAGCGGCGCTCGGCATTCCGCACGCAAGAGAGGTTGCAGCATGACAGCCCTGAGCCTGCATCATGTGACGCGCAAAGCGCGGATACGGAGCAATTAGAAATGTACCGTTATGATGAGTTTGATGCCCGGCTGGTAAAAGACCGGGTGGATCAGTTCCGCGGGCAGGTGAACCGGCGGCTGTCCGGCGAATTGCTGGAAGACGAGTTCAAGCCGCTGCGCCTGCAGAATGGTGTTTACCTCCAGCTGCACGCCTACATGCTGCGCGTGGCCATTCCGTATGGCCAGCTGAACGGCGCCAAGCTGCGTGGGCTGGCTGAGGTCGCCCGCGACTATGACCGGGGCTATGGCCATTTCACGACGCGCCAGAACATCCAGTATAACTGGGTGGCGCTGAAGGATATTCCGGACGTGCTGGAGAAGCTGGCCGGGGTCGAGCTGCACGCCATCCAGACCTCAGGCAATTGTATCCGCAACGTGACGTCGGATCATTTCGCCGGGGCGGCCTTTGATGAGCTGATGGACCCGCGCCCCTGGTGTGAGATCATCCGCCAGTGGAGCACGTTCCATCCGGAATTCGCCTTCCTGCCGCGCAAGTTCAAGATCGCCGTCACGGCGGCAGAGCATGACCGCGCGGCGATTGCCGTGCATGACATTGGCCTGCGCATCCTGAAGCGCGGCGATGTGGTCGGCTTTGAAGTCCATGTCGGCGGCGGGCAGGGGCGGACGCCGCACCTGGCTGCGCTGGTCAAGGATTTCGTTCCGGAGGCGGAGCTTCTCGATTATCTCGAAGCCATCATGCGGGTCTATAACCGCTATGGCCGCCGGGACAACAAGTACAAGGCGCGCATCAAGATCCTGGTGAACGAGCTGGGTACAGAGGAATTCACCGCCCAGGTGGATGCCGAATATGCCGCCCAGAAAGGGCATGAGAAGATCGACCTGCCGCAGGCAGAGATCGACCGGATCAATGCCTATTTCGCGCCGCCGGCGTTCGACGCCGATACGGGTAGCGAGACGTTCGAGGCCGCCAAGGCAGCAGACCCGGCCTTTGCCGAATGGGCCGAGGTGAACCTGCACAAGCATAAGCAGGCTGGCCATGCCTCCGTGACGGTCAGCCTGAAGCCGATCGGCGGGGCTGCGGGCGATGCCACCGACGCGCAGATGCTGGTCGTGGCCGATCTCGCCGAGCGCTACGGCTATGACGACATCCGCGTCTCCCATGCGCAGAACCTTGTCCTGCCGCATGTGCCGGTGAAGCATCTCTATGCGATCTGGCAGGCGCTGGACGCGGCGGGTATTGCCACCGCGAATGAGAGCCTGATCACCGACCTGATCGTTTGCCCCGGTCTCGACTATTGCAACCTCGCCAATGCGCGCTCCATCCCGGTCGGGCAGGCGCTGCAGAAGGTGTTTGCTGATCCGAAATACCAGCGTGAGATCGGGCGGCTGCACATCAATATTTCCGGCTGCATCAATGCCTGCGGTCACCACCATGTCGGCCATATCGGCATTCTCGGCGTCGACCGGAAAGGCGAGGAATTCTACCAGATCAGCCTCGGCGGACGGGCCGACGAGAAAGCCGCCATCGGCGACATTGCCGGGCCGGCCCTGAAGGGCGAAGACGTGCCTCAGGCGGTGAAGCGGATCGTCGACACCTATATGGCGCTGCGCACATCGCCCGATGAGCTGTTCATCGACACGCTGGCGCGCACCGGCGCTGAACCGTTCAAGGAGGCCGTCTATGCCACTGCTTAAGGATGGCGCCGAGATCGAGAACGTTTTTGTGTATCTCGATGGTGAAGCAGAACTAAAGGCAGACCAGGCGGTGACCCTGCCGCTGGCGCGTTTCCTGGCCGAGTCGGGGACGCTGGCCGGGCGGAATGTTCCGGTGGGTGTACGCCTCGTTCCGGAAGATGATGTCGGGCTGCTGGCTCCATTTCTTGAATGGATTCAACTGGTTGAGATCTCGTTCCCCAAGTATACCGATGGCCGGGGCTATTCGCAGGCCCAGCTGCTGCGCCGGCGTCATGGCTATCGGGGCGAGCTGCGCGCGGTGGGACACGTGCTGCGCGATCAGATTTTCTACATGAACCGTTCAGGCTTCGACGCTTACGAGACGGCCCGTGCTGACCTACCTAGTGTTCTGGAAGCCCTGAATGAATTCCGCGATGCCTACCAGCCTGCCGCCGATGGCCGGGTGCCGGTGTTTCGCCAGAGAAACGGAAACTGACCCTATGCCCTATGGCGATATCAAACTCCGTCAGCTTGAATCGACCGAGGCGCGCCTCACTCGCCTGAACGGCGAGTTGCGCGATGCCTCGGCCCAGACGGTGCTGCGCGTCGCCATGGTGCGGGAATGGCCCGAGCAGCTGACCTATGTGTCGAGCTTTGGCGCAGAAAGCATCGCCATGCTGGCCCTGATCGCCGATGTCGATCCGAGCCTGCCGATTGTCTTCCTGGAAACGGGCATGCATTTCCCGCAGACGCTGGACTATCGCGACGAGGTGATTGACCGCCTCGGCCTGACCGGTGTGCGCTCGATCCCGCCGAGTGAGACGGAACGCAAGATCCTCGATCCGGACAACAAGCTCTGGCAAACCGATTCCGATGCCTGCTGCGCGCTGCGCAAGGTGCGTCCGCTGGAGCCGGCGCTGGAAGGCTTCAATGCCTGGATCACGGGCCGCAAGCGGTTCCATGGCGGCGCGCGGATGAGCCTGCCGGTCTTCGAATTTGCCAATGGCCGCTACAAGGTGAACCCGATGGCGGGCTGGACGGGCGAGGATGTCGAGCTGTTCGTGAAGCAGCGGAATCTGCCGCGTCACCCGCTGGTCGAGCAGGGCTATCCCTCGATTGGCTGCTGGCCGTGCACCCGGCCTGCGTCGGACCCGATGGACCCGCGGTCCGGCCGTTGGGCAGGGCAGGCGAAGAGCGAGTGCGGTCTGCATCTCGACAAGGCCGATCGCCCGCGCGTATTCTAAGCCTCTCTCGGGGAGGTCTCTTTCACACCAGGGGGACCACACCCATTCGCCCTTCCCGTAACCGGGGAGGGCGTTTTTCTTTACAGCCCCTGTCCCCGCATGCCGAACACGTGCGCCAGCGCGATGGCGCCGGCGGTGGCGACGTTGAGGCTGTCAAAGCCTGCCGTGATGGGAATGCGCACGGGCGTCGCGGCTGCGATCAGCGCGTCCGGCAGGCCCGGCCCTTCGGCGCCGAGCAGGATGGCGAGCTTGTCCGGCACGGGCAGGGTTTGCATCGGGGCGGCGTCCGGGCGGGGCGTCATGGCCCAGACCGTGTAGCCGGCGTTTAAGACGGCATTTACCATGTCCAAGCCCGTCCCGCCTTGGGCATAGGGCAGGAAGAGGCTCGCGCCGGACGAGACCCTTATGGCTTTGCGGTAGAGCGGATCACAGCAGCGCTCATCCAGCAGAACGGCGCCTGCGCCGAAGGCCGCTGCGTTGCGAAAGCACGCGCCGGTATTGTCGTGATTGGAAATGTCGGAGAGCAGGAGGAGGGGCTTTGAGGAAGGCTCATCCTGAGCGAAGTCGAAGGATGCGGCCCGCGCCCGTGCTTCGACTTCGCTCAGCATGAGCGCTCCAGTGGGGCTCAGAAATTCCCCGGGCAGGGGAATCTCTCCCTTCAGTCCGCAGGCGAGGACGCCGCGATGCATGGGGAAGCCGGCGATCTGATCCATCACGGCCTGCGGCGCCATATAGACCGGCACGTCCTCCGGCACCTTGGCGAGCCTGTCTGCCAGAGGCTCGAGCCGGCTTTCGGCCAGGAACAGGCTCTCGACCGCAAAGCGGGACCGGGTGAGCAGGGTCTCCAGCGTCACCTTGCCCTCCACGATGAACCGCCCGCCATGGCCGGAGGTCAGGTCTTTCTCCCGGATGGACGTGTAGGCGGCAAGGCGCGGATCGGCGGGGTCTGTGACGGGGATCAGATGCATGGGCGATCCCATGCCTGCGGCAGGGCGCATAATCAATTGATACGTCAGGCTTTATCTTTCAGAAGGCGCAAGGGTGTAAATCAAGGGTAGCAATTCGTGGGGCGGAGACATGCGGAATCCTGTGGCAATTATCAGCCGCTACTGGCGGATCATATTGCTGATTATCGTATTGATCCTCCTGGTAATCCACGCGTGGATGCGCGACCCATACCCTGCATTGAGCATGGCGGGCGTTGAAGAGCGGCAGAAGGCCTTCAATGCGGCACTGGCCTCCAATCTGCGCATGGCTCCTACAGAGGACGTTCTGGCATTCATCCCGGAGGAAAAAGCGAAAGACCTCTTGTCCCGCGTCTCGTCTAAAGAGCGTGGTCAGATTGGTGCGTCTTCATGTGGCTGGGTGACCCGTGAATGCCTCACCTACAACCGCAGACGGGCTTACAACGCTTGCGAATTCTATCCTAGGGACACCAGTATTGGCGATATTGTTTGCCGGGCGTCTATTCCCTCCGACAGACAGGTGTTTCTGATGTATTGGAAAGGGCGTAGCCATTTCATCGCAAAAGAAGGTTGTCTGTCCACAACATGGACGCGAAAGGCATCCGGTTGGCGTGTCCGCAATGCACAGATCGACTTTCCTGTCGACCATGTTGCATTGGAGAGGGCCCGGAGAGAAATGACGGGCCAGGATACTTGTTCCGATCCCCTCGGATGCGTGGATCTCCACATATTCGATAAGCTCTCAGATTCTGATCCACCGTCTAACTGCCCGTAGTTCCGCACAAGGAAGAGCGGACATCGGAGTTCCCATGCCCGCTCCATCTGTCTCAACTGATCGTTGGGGGTTCAATCAGTCGAGAAGGTCGACAATGGCCTGGGCCACGAGGCCCGTGGTCGTCTGCATCAGATAGGCGTCCCGGTCGACGATCACCCAGCGATAGCCGGCCGGTGGCGGCTTCAGATCGTAGCGATGCCAGTCGTCGAAGTCGTGATCGTTGCGATAGTCTGATGGCAGGTAGTCGCCACGGTTCCATATTTTCTTTGCCTGGCCGGGCGGGATCTTGCCCTGTTTGGCCAGGCCCGGCGGCCCTTCATGGCCATGGGCATTGTGGGGCGGGTCGGCATAGGCCATCAGGCCCGTGCCGACAGTGGCGGCCAGAAATAGTGTGATGCGTTTCATAACCATCGCTTTCATGCCTTCCGATTCAGCCCATCAACGGCTGGCGGGGCATCCGGTTCCCGGCAGGGGAAAAGAACGGTTGGTGACCGCGATGAGGCCAGCAAAAAAGATCAGAAACTTAAAGGCGGCGCAGACCACCAGCGGGGGGATTACGCCCCCGCTTGCAGGCCCTGATCCTTGGCCATGCGTTTCATGGCTTTTTGCAGTTTTTCGAAGGCGCGAACCTCGATCTGGCGGATGCGCTCGCGGGAGACGTTGTACTCTTCCGACAGCTCTTCCAGCGTCTTCGGTTCGTCCGTCAGGCGGCGCTCTGTCAGGATGTGGCGCTCGCGCTCGTTCAGGTCTTCCATGGCGGAGGTGAGCAGGTCCATCCGGGCATCGAATTCCTGGCGATTGGCGAAATCCTCGGCCTGGCCGGGCTCGTCATCGGCCAGCCAGTCCTGCCATTCCATGTCGCCATCGGTGCCCATGGGCACGTTGAGCGAGGCGTCAGAGCCGGACATGCGGCCGTTCATCGAGAACACTTCGGCCTCGGTGACGTTCAGCTTCTCGGCGATCAGGCGGGCCTGTTCGGGGCGCAGATCGCCCTCGTCGAGGGCTTTCATCTCGCCTTTCAGGCGGCGCAGGTTGAAGAACAGCTTTTTCTGCGCGGCCGTGGTGCCGAGCTTCACCAGGCTCCACGAGCGCAGGATGTATTCCTGGATTGCGGCGCGGATCCACCACATCGCGTAGGTGGCGAGGCGGAAGCCCTTGTCCGGGTCGAATTTCTTCACGGCCTGCATCAGGCCGACATTGCCCTCGGAGATCACTTCGGCCATCGGCAGGCCGTAGCCGCGATAGCCCATGGCGATCTTGGCCACGAGGCGCAGGTGGGACGTGACCATCTTTTCAGCGGCCTGGGTGTCTTCCTGATCGCGCCAGGCGCGGGCCAGCATGAACTCTTCGTTCTTTTCCAGCATGGGGAATTTGCGGATCTCGGTGAGATACCGGCTGAGGCCCTGTTCCGGGCTGAGCGCCACACCGGCGCTGGCAGAAATCTTGTTTGCCATATTCGTCTTCCCTCCTTGCGGAACCTATCCCTGAATTCAGGCAATGGTTCCAATTTGGAATTTCCCGGTCCTTTTAGCCCCGTCCCGCGGCTGCGTCTTGTACCGGTCTGCGCATGATTATCATCGCGCTCGGGTATAAATAGGAATTGCGGCAGGGGTATGGAAGGGGAGCGGTGGGGACGAAAAGGGCAAAAAAAACCCCGCTCCCGGAGAGTGTCAGGAGCGGGGGAAGGATCAGGAACGGGGGGTATTTCCTGGTCAGGCGGCCGGTACAGGATCCGGCTTCTTGTCTAGGCGGGACAGGGCCGCGTTCAGGGCGTCGCGGCGTTCGCCAAAGCGCTTGTCCTGGCTGCCCGGCACGGCATCGGCCGCAAAGCGGTTGAGGACGGCTTCGACCTTCTCGCTCATGCCGGTGAAGTAGACGTCCTTGCCGGCGTCATGGGCGTCTTCGATGATCGTCTCGACCGCACGCACGGCGGAGACGTCGATGAAGGGCACGCGGGCAAAGTCCAGCACGATGATCTCGACCTTGCCACCGGCCCGGCTGCGGACATGGTGGCCAAGGTCGGCCGCTGCGCCGAAGCTGAGCGGGCCGCCGAAGTCGAACAACATCACCCGGCCGCCGCAGCGGGAGAGAAGCGTGACTTCTTCTTCCGTGGACTGGCGCGGAGCTTCACGCTGCACCGAGGCGATCTGGTCGTCGGCCAGCTTCTTGATGAAGGCCAGCGCGGCGAGCACGACACCGACCGCCACAGCCGTGATCAGGTCGACGAAGACCGTCAGGCCGAGCACGAGCACCATGAGCGCCAGATCCCAGCGCGGGCCTTTATGGGCACGCTTGAGGTAGGACATGTCGATCGTGTCGAAGCCGACTTTCACCAGGATACCGGCCAGAACGGCATGCGGGATCTGCGAGGCAAGCGGGCCGAGGCTGAGCACGATGGTGAGCAGCACGATGGCGTGCGTCATGCCCGAGATGCGTGTGCGGCCACCGGAGCGGATGTTGATCACGGTCCGCATCGTGGCACCGGCGCCGGGGATGGCACCGAACAGGCCGGCGACGGCGTTACCGATACCCTGGCCAACCAGTTCCTTGTCGGAATCATGCCGCGTGCGGGTCATGTTGTCGGCCACCAGCGAGGTCAGCAGGCTGTCGATGGAGCCGAGGACTGCCAGGATGAAGGCGGCTTCCAGCACGATCAGGGCCGTGTCGGCGCTGAGGCCCGGCACGACGAATTGCGGCAGGCCGGTCGGGATGTCGCCCAGGATCGGCGCGCCCGGCAGGACCAGGCTGACCAGCGTACCGACCACGAGCGCGGCCAGCGGGCCGGGCACGTAGGCGGCAAGCTTCTTTGGCCAGGTGAACACGATGAACAGGGTCAGCGCCGCAATCGCGACGGCGACGAGGTTCGGGTTCAGCACGGCTTCCGGCACGGCGGTGAAAGCGGGGATGGTGCCGCCGCCATCTGGTTCGTGTCCGAACAGGCGGGCGAGCTGGAGCGCGATGATGATCACGCCGATGCCGCTCATGAAGCCGGAGATCACCGGGTAGGGCACCAGCTTCACATATTGGCCGAACTTCAGGAAACCGAGGCCGATCTGAAGCACGCCGGCGAGGATAACGGCTGCGAAGACGAGCGTCGGGCTGCCGCCAAGGGCCGCATAGAGACCGGCAAAGACAACGACCATCGGGCCTGTCGGGCCGGAAACCTGCGAGCCTGTGCCGCCGAAAAGAGCCGCGAAGAAGCCGACAAAGATGGCGCCCCAGAGGCCGGCAATCGGGCCAGCGCCGGAGGCTTCACCAAAGGCGAGCGCGAGGGGCAGGGCGACGATACCGGCGGTCAGGCCGCCGAACAGGTCACCGCGCAGGTTTGAGAGATCGAAGAAGGGGCCGCGCCCTGTGGACGCGGCAGTTTGAGGGGTGGACATACAGAATGCTCCGTTGTGTCAGACGCCGGATCAGGCGGCGCAGGTATGGTCGCCCGCAAGCTCGCGGATCTGGTCCGCATAGCGGGTGTCGATGGTAATGAACTTGCCTTCGGCCTCGTCCCAGGCTTCGACTTCCCCGGCGCCGATGTCATAGACCCAGCCATGCAGTTCGGTCGTGCCTTTGGCGAGGGCGGTCGCCACGCTCGGGTGGGTGCGCAGGTGCTGAAGCTGGAGCAGGACATTGTGCTCGATCAGCAGTTTCATGCGCTCTTCCGGGGTGGCGTCTGCGGCAATACCGTCGACAATGTCCACGGCGGCCTTGGAATAGCCGAGCCATTTCTTGACGTGCGGGAGGCCGTCGAGACCCTCGGGGTTCATGGCGCCCTTCATGGCACCGCACTCGGTGTGACCGCAGATGACGATGTGTGGCACTTTCAGGACCGCGACGGCGTATTCGATCGAGGCCGTCATGCCGCCCGTGTGCTCCGTGTGCGGCGGGACGATGTTGCCGGCATTGCGGCAGATGAACAACTCGCCCGGTTCGGTCTGGGTGATCATGGCCGTCTCGATGCGGGAGTCCGAGCAGGTGATGAACAGAGCCTCGGGCGACTGGCCATTGGCGAGTTCTTCGAACAGGCCCTGTTTCTGGGGATAGATGGAATTCTTGAAGCGAACGACGCCTGCGGCAAAGCGGGGCATGCGAAACTCCTTTCGATGCTGGGAGGAAACAATGAAATTTTGGGAGGAGAGTGCGGCGCGGTGGGGCGCCGGGGAAGGCCTAGCGTGGCGGGTCCACGAACGAGCGTGTTGCCTCGCTATAGCTGCGGCAGGCGCTTCGGATGGATGAGATCAGTTCGTGCAAAGAAGTCACTCCACGGGTCTTCACAGTGCAATCTGGCGTGTGCCTATAGATAGTTCCAATATAAAAAATCTCTTGTTTCGATAGCCTGAGACTATCTATACTCCGGACAGTTCAACAGGAGGCGCGGGCATGCGGCCAACACTTCGTCAGCTTCAGTATCTGGTTGCTGTTGCAGAAGCCGGAAAGTTTCACGAGGCCGCCAAGGCGCTGAACGTGTCGCAGCCGAGCCTGTCTGCCCAGATTGCCGAGGCGGAGCAGCAGTTGGGGGCCGTTCTGGTGGAGCGTGGCCGCCACGGTGCGATCATGACGCCGCTGGGCGACGAGATCGTGCGGCGTGCACGCATCGTCCTGACCCAGGTGGAAGACATGAAGGCGCTTGCCCAGCGCCCGGCAGGCGATGTGGCAGGCCGCTATCGCCTCGGCACCGTGTCCACGATTGGGCCATACCTGTTGCCCAGCGCCGTGAAGGAGCTCCACCGTCTGTATCCGGAACTTCGCATGAGCGTGCGGGAGGCGCGCACGGCGGATCTGGACGAGCGCCTCGCCGACGGCCGGCTCGACATGATCATCACCACGGCGGAAGACCATGCGAATGGGGCATCCATGGAACTGTTCGAGGAGACGCTTTATGTCTGCGCCGCGCAGGAAGATGAATTGTCCAGCAAGACCGGGCCGGTTGAGCTCGAAGCGCTGAAGGGGCGGGAATTGCTGAGCCTCGGCCCCGGCCATCGCCTGAGTCTTCTGATCCAGCGTCTGGCGGAGGAGGCCGGCGCGCATGTCAGTACCGAGTATGAAGGCACTTCGCTCGATGCCGTGCGTCAGATGGCGACGATGGGGGCAGGGGTGGCCATCCTGCCCAATCTCTACGCCGTGCTCGAAGCGCAGCGGGATCCGGGACAAGTTGTGCGTCCGATCCGGCACACGCTTGCCCGGCGCAGGGTCAGCCTTGTCTGGAGGGCCGGTTCGCCGCTGGCAGAGCCGATCGGGGTGATGGGGGAGGTATTCCGCTCCGTCGCATCAGAACTGGTCGCTGACATGGACGCCAAGCCAAGGCGGCGTGTCAGTCCACGCTGATCTGGACCCGTTCTTCGGCGAGATAATCCGTTGACCGCATTTCATGCAGCCGGCTGGAAGTGCGTTCAAATTCGAACGCACCATCGCCTTCCGGATAGAGGGCTTCGGGTTCTGCCGCAGCACTCGCGACCAGCTTGATCTTCGCCTCATAGAGCGCATCGATCAGGGCGACGAAACGGGCGGCCTCGTTGCGGTTCTCCGGGCCGAGCAGGGGAATGCCGGACAGGATGATCGTGTGAAAATTTGCTGCGATGGTGAGATAGTCACGCGAATAGAGCGGGCGGGCGCAAAGCTCCTGGAAGGTGAAGCGCGCGACGCCGGCAGCTTCACAGCTGACGTCCAGTTTGCGGCCTTTCACTGTGAGCGTGACATGCTGGGCCTGCGCGCCGGAGGTGAGCCGCGCCCAGACTGCGTCCAGCGAGGCTTCCGAAGCCGGGCCAAGCGGGGCGTACCAGATCGGTGCAGCGATCAGACGGTCCAGCCGGTAGTCGCGTTCGGAGGCGAGATGAAAGATGTCGCAGCGCTCTTTCAGGTGTTTGATGAAAGGCAGGAAGAGGGGGCGGTTGATGCCGTCCTTGTAGAGATCATCCGGTTCGCGGTTGGATGTGGCCACCATGGTGATGCCGCGCGCGAAGAGCTGTTCGAACAGGCGCGCGAGGATCATCGCATCGGCAATCTGGGTCACCTGAAACTCATCGAAGCAGAGCAGTTGCGCCCCGGCAGCGACCTGTTTGGCAACCGGCGGGATCGGGTCATCGCCTGCGCTTTTGACACGCCAGGGCGAGCGGCGGCGCTCGGCCTCCGGCATCTTGCGCCAGGTGTCGAGCAGGTCCTGGATTTCGGCCATGAATTCGTGGAAGTGCACGCGGCGCTTAGCCTTCGGGGCGGCGTCTTCGAAGAAGAGGTCCATCAGCATGGACTTGCCCCGGCCAACCCCGCCCCAGAGGTAGAGCCCGGTCACCGGCTCGGGCTTTGACAACCAGCCAGACTTTGGCGGATTGGCGAGGCGCAGGGCGAGATCGTCGAGGCGCGCGGCGGCTTCCGCCTGAATGGGATCGTCGCTGAGGAGGCCAGCCTCCACACGTTCCCGGTACTGGCGCAGCACATTTGCCATCAATGGCCCTCAGCCGAACCGCTGGGCGATCTGGTCCATCAGCCGCCCGAACGCTTCCGGCTTCAGCAGAAGAGTCAGCACAATGCCCGCGACCGCGCCGCCAAGGTGGGCGCCATGGGCGATCATCGTGTTGGGGCGCTGGGAAAAGATGAAGCTGATGACGATGAAGAGCACAGCGTAGAGACCTGCCCAGATCGGCAGGGCAAACATCAGGTAGATGGTGGCAAACGGGAACAGGATGCCGACTGCCGACATCAGCCCGGAAATCGCCCCGGAGGCGCCGATGGCGCGATAGTCCGGCTGGTTGTGCTTGTCGACGATTTCCCAGAGCGAGCCACCAAGCAGCGCGCCGAAATAGAGGATCGCAAACCCGGTGCTGCCAAAGACGTGTTCCAGCGGCGGGCCGAAGTAGAACAGGGTCAGCATGTTCACGAACAGGTGCATGCCGTTCACGTGCAGGAACCCGGAGGTGAGCACGCGGTGCCATTGATGCTGTTCCCGGATCGGGCGGATCCAGAGCGAGTTCTGATCGATGAATTCCCTGGCCCCGAACCCGATCATGCTGGCGATGACATTCGCCAGCAGCAGGCTGGAGGTCACGGGTGACGTTGTGAAGAATTCCATGCCGAGGCAGTTTCCCGTTTAAGGCCGGCCAAAGAAAAACCGCCCGGAATATGTTCCGAGCGGCTTAGCAAGCTCTGCCCCCGAAGGGCAAGCCAAAGGGATCAGGCCGCGCGGACCGAAAGCGTCGAAGCGCCGGCGGCGGTCGGCATCAGGTCCATCAGGAAGTCTTCAAACGTATCCGGGCGCTGGATGAAGCGGTTGAAAGGCAGGCCAGCCTTGAACACGGCTTTCGGGTGGATATTGGCGCCGCAGCGCAGGGCGGAGTCGACGACCTGGTCGCGTGTGTCCATCGAGGAGACGACGGCGATGCGGTATTTGCCCATATTGGCGATGCGGGCGATGGTCATGTCAGGATCGAGCGAATCCGGCAGGCCAAGGTCGAGCACGACAAGGTCGAAGCGCTCAAGACGCAGGCGCGATTCCGCCGCCATCAGCGTTGGCGCCATGACAAGATCCACCTGCACGCGCGAGCGCGCGGCCTTGTCTGCGGCGATGGCCAGCATGTCGCGCACCGGCGCATGATCTTCAACCCAAAGTACCTTCATGAATCTACCCCGATGACTTTCCTGTGTGGCCGGTCCTTAACCAACCCGCGATGTGCATTCACTTTGCCACGCTGAGCTTACGGCTTAGTAAAGCGTTCCTTTCAGAAGTGTTGAAAACTCAACGAATTGCGGCTGGCCTGACCGGGCGTTTCGGGGCGGATTTTGCGGCTTTCAGAGCCTGATTGCGGTGCTTCCACGGGGGATAGGCTTCGCTTATGCTGATCTACCGGAGGAAATGCGCGGATGACCGAAGAGTCGTTACAAAAAAAACCGCTTGTCCCACAGCGATCGGCGTTTCTGGACATGGAGACGCCGGATGACCTGCATATTGTGGATGTGCTGATTGAGGAACGCTGCCCGAAATTGCGGGCGAGCCCGTCCTGGCCGCTCCTGCGCCCGGTTCTTTATTCGCTGCTCGGCTATCGCAAGGCGCGGACAATGGCCGACGAGATCGTTCAGCTGAATGGCCGCGAATCATTTGACCGCCTCTCACGCCAGCTCGCTTTTGACCTGACTGTCGAAGGCATCGAGCGGATGCCGCGCGAAGGCCGGCTGATCATTGCCGCCAATCACCCGACCGGCCTGGCTGACGGCGTGGCAGTCTGGGACCTGCTGAAACGGGTGCGCCAGGACATCATCTTCTTCGCCAATGCCGACGCGATCCGGGTCAATCCGAAATTCGAGGATGTCATTATCCCCGTCGAATGGGTCGCTGAGAAACGCTCACCCGCCAAGACGCGGGAAACGCTGAAACGGGCGGCGGAGGCGTTCTCGGAGGAGAAGTGCGTTGTGATCTTCCCGTCAGGGCGCCTGGCGCGGAAGGAAGGCGACCGGCTGATCGAGAAGGACTGGTTTTCCACGGTCATTGGCCTGGCAAGGAAACAGAACGCGCCGATCCTGCCGCTGAACCTGGATGCCTGGAATTCGCGGCTCTACTACCTGTTCTGCAATCTCAGCGGCGAGCTGCGTGACATCACCCTGTTCCATGAGCTGCTGAACAAGCGCGGGGCGCCGATGCGGATGACGTTCGGGCAGATGATCGACCCGGTTGCGCTGCAGGGCGATGCGAACGCACTGACCGAGAAACTGAAGCATCACGTCTCTTATGAACTGCTGGAAGACGCGGGCGCCGTGTTCCGGCCCTGAGGTCTGCCCTAGGGGCCGGACTTGCCAGACGCGCAGCCACATTCCAGACTTCCGGAAAAGCAGGGAAGGCGCGGCATGAGCGGAGACAATAAGGGCATCGTCAGAGACCAGCCGCCGGAAATCCCGTCCGAGGGCGGGCCGCTGGCCGAGTTCAAAGGCGCCGTGCCGCCATCACCGGACTGGTTCCGCAAGGCGATTGCACACCCTTATGAGACGGGCTCGGTGATCGTGAAGGGCGCCAACGTGACCTACCAGCGCTGGGGCAAGCGCGGGGCACCCGGTCTGCTGCTGGTGCATGGCAATGGCGCCCACGCCCACTGGTGGGACTTCATCGCGCCTTACTTTGCCGAAGACTACAATGTCGCCGCGATCACCTTCGCCGGCATGGGCGACAGCGATATGCGCGATGCCTATGACATGGCGACCTTCGCGGAAGAGGAAGTCGCCGTGGCCGAGGCGGCGGGCCTGTTCGAGGGCCCGACCAAGCCGATCATCGTTGCGCATTCTTTCGGCGGCTTCGTCACGCTGGTGACGGGCGCGAAATATGGCGAGCGGTTCGATGGCATGGTGATCGTCGACAGCCCGGTGAACCCGCCGGAGCGGCCACATCGCGGGCCGGACCGCAAGGGCCGTCCGCACCGCGTCTATCCGGACCTTGCCACCGCGCTCGGCCGCTTCCGCCTCGCGCCGCCACAGCTTTGCGAGAACCTTTACGCCGTCGATTATATCGCGCGCTGGAGCCTGAAGAAGGCGGACGAGGGCGGCTGGACGTGGAAATTCGACCCGACGATCTGGACGCATTTCGATCCCGGCGGAGACCCGGCGGAGATGTTGAAGGCCGCGCGATGCCGCGTCGCCATCATTCGCGGCGAGGACAGCTCACTGATGCCGGACGATGTGCGCGAATACATGCGCGGGCTGCTTGGCTATCAGGTGCCGTTCATCTCGATCCCGCATGCCGATCACCATGTCATGCTGGACCAGCCGATTGCCTTCGTGGCCGCCTTGCGGACCCTGCTGGCCGAGTGGAGCCATTCCGATCCGCACCGGGCGGTTAGTTAGAGGCGGCGGCCTCAGCCGGCATGAAGCGGCCGGCCAGATCCAGCCATTGAACGATCTTCAGCGCGGACTCCCACAGGGGGGCTTGCGGGTCTCCGGTGGATTCCGCTTCCGCTGCCTGTTCGGAGAGGACAAGGGCGGAGTCTTCCAGCCCGACGCGGCGCATCGTGGTCATGGCGGTGGAGAAGGCCTGCTGACCGCAGAATTCGGTGCGCGGGCTGCCGAGCACCCAGGCCACGGCATTGCCCTCTTCGCGGCGTCCGAGCAGGCAGCGTTTGTCCGGCTCAAGGCTGAGCCAGAGGATGGCCTGAAAGTCTGTGAAGGCACCGCCGAAAATGTCCGAATGACCCAGCCCGCCATCCGAGACGGCTGACGTGTCAATCGTGTTCAGGATGGGCAACAGGACCGGATCATCGGATTCCCCGGCGCGGCGGCCGCTGCCATTGAAACGGCGCGAAGCCTGAAGCGCGCGATCTTTCGAGCTGGCATAGAGCGTGAAGTCATCCGCCAGGGCGCTGATGCCGGAGACACGCTCAATGAAATCGTCCGCGTCGACATCCGGCGAGGCGAAGATGACTTCGTTGAACAGTGTCTCGTTCGGGCGGTCCTTCGCCATTTTTTCGAGGGCCTTGGTCAGGAATTCATTGCCCATGGAGTGGGCGACAAGGCTGATCCGGTCGGCGCCTGTCTGGTCGGCCAGGATGAGGAGGAAGTCTTCGAGGTCCTGCGTCGCCTGATCGGTGATCTGGGACCGGTCCGCCTTGTAGCTGAACATGCTGCCCGCCGACGGCCAGGCGTAGAACACGGCGGCGCCATCGATTTCGAGATCGACCGACAATTGCGCCGTGCGCTCGATACCGGCGTCGAAGGTCGTGTTGTAGCCATGAACCAGAAGGAAGATTTCGCGGCGCTTTGACTTGGCGAGTTCCAGTTTCACTTCGCGCACAAAGGCCGCTACGTCCGGATGAATTTTCATGTCGCCGACGATGACATGCCGGGCAGGATCAGGCCGCACGTCGAAGCGCAGCATGCTTGGTTTCGGGATCTCACCAAGGGCGCGGTTGCGCGGGACGGAAACGACCACGGTGCCGGTTTCCAGCTTGCCGCGTGTCGCGCCGTAATAGGATCGCGCGTCGAGGACAGGCTTTCCGTCGATCAGCAGTTTCTCACCCGGCTCGGGCGCCCGGTCGGTGCCGTAGAAGACCTTGATGAGGTCGAAGTCCGGCTCCTCCCCGAAGACGCGGGGGGCGAGGCTGCGGCCTGCGGGCATGGCGGCGCCCGTGTCGCGCCCGCGTTCGACACTGTTGGTGAAGGCAAGGTCCATCGCCTCAAGTGAGGCAAATCCGCTCGCGCTGGCGATGCGGGCCATATCGAGCCCGTTTGCCCGCGCAAAGGCGAGCAGGGGGGCCATGCGGGGATGGTCGGCGCCGAGATGATCCGCAATCTGGCCTGCAGCCCGGCCTGAATGGGCCGAGGCAATTTCGGTCAGGCCCGCGCCGGCTGCAATCTCTGCCATGCGGGCTTCGAGATCGATCAGATGCGCGAAATCCGGCTCTGCCTTGGCGGACTCGGCATCCGCGACGGTCTGGTAGGCGGCGAGGGCAGCGGCAGGGTCGCCTTGGCGAGCCATGAGGTCAGCGAGGTCGATGGTGAGCGCTTCATCTGTTGCGGGATCGGCGAGAATTTCGGTTGCCAGCGCCAGCATGGCGTCCCGGTTTCCGGCGGCTTCGGCATCGCCAAGCTCGACCAGAAGGTCACGCGGCGGGGACGTTTGCGCCGCGACGTCATGACGTTCAGGTGCCGGCGTTGCGCAGGCTGCGAGCATGGCCAGCAACGCCGCCATAACGGTCGCTTGGATGCGGTTCATGCGACTTTCTCCTCCCACGGGATGGGAGGATACTAGAAAGCCCGGGCACTGCCTGCAACAGGCAGGCTAGGCATCCTTCTTCCAGTTGACGGAATAGAGATCGAACCGGCGGTCTTTCAGGTTCTGAACGGCGCCGGACTGGCGGGCGGTCAGAAGGTCTGAGAGGGAGAGATCTGCCAGCGCAATCGTTTCCGTGTTCGGGGCCGTATCGGCGGCCACGCCATCGCGGGAGAACGGAAAGTCCGACGGCGTCAGGATGCAGCTTTCGGCATAGTGGATGTCCATGTTCTCGACATTGGGCAGGTTTCCGACCACGCCCGACATCGTGACATAGCACTGGTTCTCGACGGCGCGGGCCTGGCAGCAGTAGCGCACGCGCAGATAACCCCGGCGCTCGTCGGTGCAGAAGGGCACGAACAGGAGCAGCGCGCCCTGGTCCACCAGGTGACGGGCAAGTTCCGGAAACTCGGAATCGTAGCAGATCATCACGCCAATCGGACCGCAATCGGTCTGGATCGCGAGTGCGCCCTGGCCACCCTTGATATTCCACCAGCTCCGCTCCGACGGCGTCGGGTGCAGCTTCTGCTGGGTGTGGACCGAGCCGTCTCGCAGGAAGACATAGGAGATGTTCAGGATGTCCCCGTTCGCCATCATGCTTGGATGCGTGCCGCCGATGATGTTGACGTTGTAGGATACGGCCAGCTTTTCCATGAAGGCAATATAGCGCGGCGTGTATTCGCTGATCTTCTCGATCGACTCGACCGGGCCGAGTGGCTTGTGCTCGAGCGAGAGTAGCTGGAGCGTGAACAGTTCCGGGAACACGACAAAGTCGGATTTGTAGTCCGATGCGATGTCGGTGAAATATTCGACCTGCTGCTCGAACTCGTCGATGGAGTTGATGCGGCGCATCTGGAACTGGACCGTGGCCACGCGGACGCGTTCGGGCAGGGACGTGTCGCCGAGGCTTGGCTTGGCCTGGATCTTGTCCTGCTCCAGCGGGTTTTCCCACAGCATGTGCGTGGCGCAATCCTTCGACTGAAGATCGCCAAGCAGGTAATTGCGCATGACGCCGATGGGCTTGAAGCCCTGGCGCAGCTGGAAATTGATCACCGGGTCCTTGAGCTTCTGCTCAAGCACGGCTTCGACATAGTCTTTTGGATCCGGGTATTCCTTCGTGTGCCGGGCATAGCCGGGCATGCGTCCGCCAAAGACGATGCCTTTCAGTTCCAGCCACTGGCAGAGTTCTCTCCGCACACGGTAAAAACGTTCCCCGATGCGCAGCCGCCGATAATCCGGGTGCACCATGACGTCCATGCCATACAGCATGTCACCTTCGGGATCGTGCCGGGCGGCAAATCCTGCGCCGGTGATCTCGATCCATGTGTGCGGCTTCAGCGCGACGTCGCTGGAGATCATGAACGTGGCGCAATAGCCGACAATGCGGCCCTCGTATTCCGCCACGAACTGGCCGTCCTGGAAGCGGTTGATCTGGCCGAGGATCTCGCTCGATGAATAGCCCATGCCGGTACCATAGACCCGCTCCGACACTGCCCTTATGCCGGGAATGTCTCGGGTCTCGGCATTGCGGACGATCAGTTTGGCGGGCTTGTCGGACATGAATATCTACCTGGGGGACTGTCAGTACGGAATAGTGCGGACAGATTGAGAGAGTATCAATGTGGCAAGCGGAGGCTCGCACGCAAGCCGCCAAGCGCACTTTCAGTGAGGCGCAGGTCCCCGCCATGCGCTCTTGCCGTGTCGCGGGCGAGCGTCAGGCCGAGCCCGGTTCCAGAAGCATTCTGTGAGCGCGCTTCGTCCAGCCGGGAGAATGGCCGGAAGGCTTCCTCATGGCGGTCCCTGGGGATGCCGGGGCCGTCATCGTCGATATGGATTTCGGCGGCATGAGGCCCATCGATCAACGTCACATTCACTGTGTCACCGAACTTCACGGCATTCGAGAGGAGGTTGGTAATCGCCCGCTTCAGGGTGAGGCGCCGGCCTTTGATGAGGATCGTCTCTGGTCCGGATACGGACACAGTTTCGGCAAATCCGGCCACGATCTCGCGCACCAGGAAGGCGACATCGAATTCAGCGGGCTCGTCGCTTTCCTCGCCCCTCGCGAAGGCGAGATAGCCGTCCAGCATCATGGCCATGTCGTCGAGATCCGCCTTCATGGCGCGGATCTCGTCGGTTTCGTCCATCAGGGCGAGCGAGAGCTTCAGACGGGTGAGGGGGGTGCGCAGGTCGTGGCTGACACCGGCCAGCATGGCGGTGCGCTGGTCTGCAAACGCGGTCAGCCGGTTTTTCATGTCGAGCACAGCGCGAGCTGCTTCACGTACTTCGTTCGCGCCGGAGGGGCGGAAATCCGGTACGTCGCGGCCCCGCCCGAACGCGCGCGCGGCCTGTGTCAGGCGCAGGATGGAGCGAACCTGCTGGTTCAGGAAGGCGACGGCCAGCGCGACCATCATCAGGCTGAAGATAATGACCCAGACGATGAAAAAGTGGGACGTGATCGTGACCGCGCGTTTGCGCTCGATGAGCACTTCGGTTGTGCGATTGGCTGCCGGGAAGCGGATGTGGATCATCGAGTCGTTGGGGCTGAGGCCGACCTCGACCGGAACGCCGAGGCGGGTTCTCAACTCTCGCCGCAAGACGCTGCGATAGGAGAAGGTTTCCAGGAAGCCCTCTGCCTCCGGCACCTGATGCGGGGCGTCGCAACTGAAGGTCAGGTCCAGCCGGGTCGCGATGATATCGCGGGTGATGGTCGAATCTGACCGACGCTCGCAATAGTCCTGCACGACGCTGACATCGCGCGCGATGGACTGGCCGAGCTTGCGGTTCACCTCGGCGATGTGGCTGTCATAGTAATACCAGGTCGTCACCGTCAGGATCAGGACGACCGGTACCACGACCATGAGCAGGCTGCGGGCATAGAGGCCGCGAGGGGTAATGTCGCGCAGTCGGAACATGGCGCGTCAGTCCGGCATCAGGCGGTAGCCGATACCGCGCACGGTCTGAATATGGATGGGCTCTTTCGGGTTCGGCTCGATCTTGCGGCGCAGGCGCGTGACCTGGACATCGACCGAGCGCTCCATGCCGGCAGATGTGATCTGCGCCAGGTCCTCACGGCTGATCGGCTCGCCCGGCCGGGCCGCAAGCGCGGTGAGCAGTTGCAATTCGGCGTCGGTCAGGCGGACGCGCTCGTCTCCCGATTTCAGTTCTCCGCGCGCGGCATTGAAGACAAGGCCCGACATTTCGACTTCGTCCGGCGGCGTCTCCTTGTGAGACCGGCGCAGGATGGCGGCGCAACGCAGCGCCAGTTCTTCCGGCTCGAACGGTTTGGCGAGGTAGTCATCCGCGCCGCGCTTCAGCCCCGCGATCCGGTCGCCCGCTTCGCCGCGCGCAGTCAGCAGCAGGACCGGCGTCTCTCGCGAAGCACCCTGGCGTATGCCGGACAGAAGAGAGAGGCCGTCCTCGCCCGGCATCATCACGTCGAGGATGGCGAGGTCGAACGCCATGGTTCCCATCAGGCGGCGGGCAGAATCTGCATCCTGCGCGGCTGTGACGCGGTAGCCTTCCCGGCCGAGAAAGCGCTTCAGCAGGTCGCGGATACGGTCGTCATCATCGACGACAAGGACATGGGCGGCCTCTGCCATCAGCGCACCAGGGCGTCGAGCACGCGGCGATTGCCGTCCACCGCGTCCGGTCCGGCGCTGCGATAGGCGAGGCGCAGGCGTTCACGCAGAACAATGGCGAGCTGGGTGGTGAGGGTCGTGCCGACATCCGACAAAGTCAGTTTGCGCTGGCGGGCATCCTGTGTGCCAACCTGCTTTTCGATCAGGCTGCGCTGATCCAGCTGGCCGAGAATGCGGGCGAAAGTCGGCACGGTCATGCCGAGGGATTCCCGCAATTCCGACACGGTCTGGCCGGGCCAGTAGCGTATGGTCATGAGAATTTGCATCTCTGGCTTGCTTAACCCAGCCTTGCGCCGGGCAGCTTCGGCGGCTCTGGTGAGCTCGGAAGCTCCTGCCAGAAGCAGGCCGACGCCGCGATCAAGCTCCTGATCCATAAGGAACAGGCGGGGGTCAAACGGGCGGTTCAGGTTGACGTCAGGGGCCATCCGGTGAAATGAACGCGAAAAGCAGATAAGTGCAAGCGAGGAGCGCTGAGAGACATGGCCGCAATTCCGGCAACAGCATACGACGACCGTGATGGCTACATCTGGATGGATGGGGAATTCGTGCCGTGGCGCGATACCAAGATCCACGTACTGACGCATGCTTTGCACTATGCCTCGTCCGTATTTGAAGGCGAGCGGGCCTATAATGGAAAAATCTTCCGTTCGCTCGATCACTCCAAGCGCCTGCACAATTCGGCAAAGATCATGGGGTTCGAAATCCCGTTCAGTGTCGAACAGCTGGAAGAAGCCAAACGCGAAGCGCTGGCAAAGTCCGGCCTCGACAGCGCCTATGTCCGGGCCATCGCCTGGCGCGGGTCTGAAATGATGGGCGTGTCTGCCCAGCAGAACACGATCCACCTGGCGGTCGCCGTCTGGCACTGGGGCGATTATTTTGCCGACAAGATGAAGGGCATCCGCATGACGCATGCCCAGTGGCGCCGCCCGGCACCGGACACCGCGCCCTGCCACGCAAAGGCAGCTGGTCTCTACATGATCTGCACGCTTTCCAAGCATGCGGCCGAGCGTGAAGGCTATGCCGACGCGCTGATGCTGGACTATCGCGGCCAGGTGGCTGAGGCGACCGGCGCGAACATCTTCTTCGTCCGTGACGGCGCGCTGCACACGCCGACGCCGGATTGCTTCCTGAACGGCCTGACCCGCCAGACGACGATCAAGCTGGCCCGTGAGCGCCAGATCGAAGTCATCGAACGGGCCATCATGCCGGACGAACTGCCGACCTTCTCCGAGTGCTTCATCACCGGATCGGCCGCAGAGATCACCCCGGTCGCCGAAATCGGCGCCCACATCTACAAGCCTGGCCAGATCTCCGAAGCGCTGGTGAACGACTATTCGGCCCTGGTGAACGGCAAGCTGGAAGTCGCGCTCTAGCACCATCCGCATCCGGAAGATTTGAAAAGGCGGCCCGCGGGCCGCCTTTTTGTTTGCCTATTTGTTCGGTTGGGGGGTGAAACGTAGGTAGGGCTTTATGACCGTGTGGCCTTTGGGGAAGAGGCGGGCGATCTCGTCCGGGTCGGTCAGGGACGGCACGATGATGACGTCTTCGCCGTCGGTCCAGTTCACGGGCGTCGCCACCTTGTGGCCGTCAGTCAGTTGCAGGCTGTCGATCAGGCGCAGCACTTCGTCAAAGTTCCGGCCGGCGCTCGGTGGGTAGATGATGGAAGCGCGGATCTTCTTGTTCGGGTCGATCACATAGACCGCGCGCACGGTCACTTTCGGGTCCGCGTTCGGGTGGATCATGTTGTACAGCGTCGCCACTTTGCGGGCCGGGTCGGCGATGATCGGGAACTCGACATGGGCGCCTTGCGTCTCTTCGATGTCGGCGATCCAGCGCTTGTGGTCTTCCACCGTGTCGACCGAAATGACGAGCGCCTTGGCCCCGCGCCGGGCGAATTCACCCTTCAGGCGAGCTGTATAACCGAGCTCGGTCGTGCACACCGGGGTGAAGTCAGCCGGGTGGGAAAAGAAAACCACCCAGTCATCGCCTGCCCATTCATGGAACCGGATGCGGCCTTCTGTTGTATCCGCTTCAAAGTCGGGCGCTGTGTCGCCGATCAGCAAGCTCATCTTATCCGTCTCCTGTGACTTGATTTCGAGGGCGAAAATGGTGCCTAAGAGAGTCAGAGCCAATGCGCGGTGCCTGAAGGCGTCGATCAGAATTTCTAATCTCCGGACCTGCCAATGAAGCGCCTGATCCTGATGCGTCATGCCAAGACCGAACCCTTCGCCGAAGGGATTGACGATTTTGGCCGCGCGCTGACCGATCAGGGGCATAGCGATGCCACGCGCATTGCCGAGGAGATTGTCACGCTGGGTTGGAGCCCGGAACGGATTCTCGTCTCGACGGCGCGGCGCGCGCGCGAAACCTGTTCGGAAGCGGCCAAAGTGTTCGAAGGCGAGAAAGTCCGCCCGATGGAGTCGCTCTATCTGTGCGGCCTGCGCGGATTGTCAGAGGCTGTGAAGAACAATGACGGGGCCGGGACCTTGATGGTGATCGGACACAATCCCGGAATTCATGATTTTGCGCTTGGCCTGCTGCGTGAGGCTGGCAGTCTTGATCACTACGCCTCCCAGCGCCTGTCGGAGAAATTTCCGACCAGTTGCGTCGCCATGTTCGAGCGGGAAGACGAGGGCAGCTTCGTGCCCGCCCTGTTCCGCTTGTCGAACGTGCTGCGCGCCAAGGATTACCGCACCACAGCCGCCTGATCTGACTGACAGGGGCGCAAAAATGCCGCCCTGCCTTGGAGGGGACAGGGCGGCGGGAATCGCGGAACGCCGGTCAGGGAGAGAGGCAGGCGCGCCCCGCGAATAGGTCAGCGGATCTTATTTCGAGAGCGAGGTCTCGTAGACTGCTGTCAGGTTCGGGTCGTTGATGGCGGTCACGGCGCTTTTCAGCGTGCGGCTGTCGCAGAAATTGACGGCGTAGCTGGAGGCAAGGCGCCATTCCTTGGATTCAACGACGCAGCGCTCGTGAACATCATTCTGGAGTTTGGTGAACTGCACTTCGGCACCTTCGATGGTGGTGAGGGCGGCGCGGTCCACGTCCACTTTCATGTCGAACTTGTCGGAGCTGGCGGCGAAAGCCGGCATGACGGCGACGGAAAAAGCGGCTGCGGCGAGGATTGGGCGGATCATGGGATGAGTCCTTCTTGGGGGCTTGAGAGTTTTAATGGGAGGGGAGGTGGACGGCGCTGCGAGCCATCAGGGGGGAATGGCCTTTAAGGGCAGCGCCGTCCGGGCGGCTTATCGCGCGTCCCGGCGCAGGGCGCGGCGGCGGCGGTTGACCAGAAGGTTCGGACGATCCCGTTCGGCCACATCATTTGCCGGGCGGGACAGCAGCGTTTCGCTGCCGGTGAAGATGGCGCGTGCCATCGGTGCGGCAGTCGCTGCGATCTCGTGGTCATACTGACGGGCGCGGGGGGTCATTTTCGAATTTCCTTCTTGGGTTTCTGTCCTGGCGGGACCATCCCGCCGCCGACATCCTCAAGATAGGAAAGTCCTTATCGAAAATCAATACCAAATTATCGAAAAACAATAATATCTAAGAAATACAAGGCACTTTTCTTTGTTGTTTTTCGATATGGCGTAATTTGGGCCGCGTGCAAGGGCCATTCATGCCGTTTTTGACGAAAGTTTCCGGGGAATCCGGGCCAGGCGGCTCCGTTCCGCCTCATGCATTCGCCGCGCGCCCTTGGATGGCGCGGGCTTCCGGCCCATTGCCGGGTGTGCCGAGATCGAAACTCAACTGGACCGGATGGGTCCGGGCCCGGCGGTCCGGGTTGGGCCGGGCACTCCGGAAAGGCAGGTCGGCCTGCTTTGTGTCAGGGCGTTTTGCCGGTTGGGGATAGGGCCGGTTCGGATGGCGCACGCTGGCAATCCGGTCCCGCGCTTCGCGCGCGGCGGCGACATGATCCACCATCCGCATCGGATAGGTCTGACCGAAGATCACGCCTGCCCGGGCAAGCTCCGCCTTCGGCGCCTCCCATGGGGCGTGAAGGGAATTGTCCGACAAGGCGGCCAGTTCCGGCACCCAGCGGCGGATGAATGCCCCGTCCGGGTCAACTTCAAGCGATAGCCTGACCGGGTTGCGGATACGCGGCGCCTCAGATCCTTTGACGGCAGACTGGAGCAGGGCCTGGGGATAATGGATGCCCGGCTCGAAATCGGTGAACAGGGCGGCCAGCCGCTCGGCCGGGCGGCGCCAATCCATCCAGAGATGATGCGTCGCAAAGCCGATCAGCATGGCGCGCATGGGAAAGTTCAGCCAGCCGGTCTCTCTTAAAGAACGCATGCTGGCATCAATGATGGGAAATCCGGTCCGGCCCTGGATCCAGGCTTCGAGGCGCGGATCATCGGCGGCGGGCTCCGGGCGGATGGTCTCGCCGCTGCCCTGCTGGGGAAGGGGGCGGTCTTCCAGCGACTGGATCGACCGGCTGCGCCATTCGAGGCGATCCAGGAAGCTGGCGAGCGAGGCAGCGAACGTCGTATCGCCATCCTGCTCATAAGCGGCGCGCGCACGGGCGGCCGCCTGCCAGGCTTCGCGGACCGAGACCGTTCCGAAGGCGAGGTGAGGAGAGAGGCGCGAGGCGGCGGCCTCGGCTGCGGCGGGCTGGTCTGCTTCCGGACGGTAGCGGCGGCCCCGCCCGGCGAGGAAGCTGCGCAGCAATTCCACCCCGGCGATGCGCCCGCCTTTTTGCCGCCCGGCGCAGTTTTCCGGGCCGAGCCCGAAATCCTCGGCAATCGGCCAGGGGCCGGCGGCCTGCGTTGCGGCGAGGATCGTATCGGGTGCCTTGATGCGGGGGCGGGACACAGCGGCATTCCAGTGCGGGGCCCAGTCCTCATGCGTCTTCAGCCCGCGAACCACACCTGCTTGAGGCTGCTCGCGCAGGGAGATCCCCGCCTGCATCGCCCAGCGGCGGACGGCCCGGTCGCGCGCCCGCGTCCACGGCAGGCCGGTGTCTTCATGCATGTGAATGGCTTCGATGCCGTGGCGGCGGTGAATGTCTGCCAGCACGTCCAGCGCACTGCCCGTGCGCACAATCAAACGGGCGCCGCGTTCCGTGAGGGCCTCATCCAGCTCTGTCAGGGAGTCCATGAGGAAGTCGAACTGGCGCCGTGAGTGTTCCGGCAAGGCCCAGAGGCCCGGCTCAAATATATAGAGGGGCAGCACCGGGGCGCCGCTCGCGATGGCGGCGTTCAGGGCGGCATGGTCATGCACCCGTAAATCGCGCCGGAACCAGATGAGGTGAACACCTTTCATGGAACAAATATAGAACATCCGAGGAAGACTCGCAAGTGCGTTGTTTTCCGGGGAGGTTTCGCCGGGGGGCGGGACGCGCCGGAAATTCGGGCTGTGGACAGGTCTGTGGATAGGTCTGGGGTCGTATTTGAGGCGAATATCCTCGCCTTTCGGAAGAATCGTTTCGGAAACGAAATAAATTCAACCTGTGATTTGTAGTCTGAAAGTTATCCACAGGCTTCCTAAACCTATGGGTGGTGAGGGGTTCAACGATGCAGATGGGCGCGCGCGGTTGCGCAGACCGCTTTTGCGCCCGGCGCAAGATTGGCTACTGGCCGATCATGCGGCCTACGGATTCCATCGCCGTTCGCCCGGTCTGTCCGCCCGGCAGACGCTCAGTCCATCGCAGGAAGAGGCCGGAAGGCGCATTTTGCTGGCGCTCTGCCTCCTGACCCTGCTGGTGCCGGAACTGCCGGGACTGTTGGTGACCGTCTTTGCTCCGCCGGTTTTCGCGGCCATCATTCTGTTCCGCCTATGGCTGCTTTGCGTCGCGCGGTGGCAGCGGCTCACCTGTCTGGAGGCGGATACATCGGCCCCCTTGCTGCCGGTCTACACGATCCTGATTGCTCTGAAGGACGAGGCAGCCGTGATGCCCCAGCTGGCGACGGCGATGGCGGGGCTCGACTATCCCGAAGCACTGATCGATTTGAAACTGCTGGTGGAGGAATCCGACCTGCGCACCCAGGTAGCGATCCAGACGGTTCAGTGGCCTTCGCAGACGGAACTGCTGATCGTCCCGCCCGGCAATCCGCAGACCAAGCCGCGCGCCTTGAACTATGGGCTCGCCCGCGCCCAGGGCACCTATGTCGTGGTCTATGATGCCGAGGACAGGCCGCACCCGAGCCAGCTGAAGACCGCTGTCCGCGCTTTCAATGCGGCCGGGCCGGAGACGGTCTGCCTGCAGGCGCCGCTGGTTGGCGTGCCCGCCAAAGGCGGATGGCTCGCGCGGCAATGGGCGCTGGAATACGCCATCCAGTTCGGCCTGATCGTGCCCGCGCTGGCACGCCTCCGCCTGCCGGTCGCCCTTGGCGGCACCAGCAATCACTTCCGGCGCACGGCTTTGGTCAAGGCGGGCGGTTGGGACGCCTGGAATGTCACCGAAGACGCGGACCTTGGCCTGCGCCTCGCCCGGCTCGGCCACCGGGTCGGTGCGATCACCTCGCCGACGCTGGAGGCCCCGCCGGAAGAGGGCGCTGTCTGGCGCGGCCAGCGCTCGCGCTGGCTGAAAGGTTATATGCAGACATGGTGCGTGCTGATGCGCAGCCGCAGCGAGGCGCCGGGCCTGACGCTCTCAGGCTTTGCCGCGGTACAGCTGACGCTCGGCGCGGCGATCCTGTCGGCCATGGTGCATGGGCCCTGGGCGGTCTGGTGCGCGGTATGCCTGCTCAGCCCGGACCTCTCGCTCGGGCCGTTCGGGCTTGCGGCGCTGATCTCGTCCCTGTCGGTTGGTCTGCTCTCAGCAGGATTGGCACCGGGCACCTGGAGCAGGCGGCGCCTGTTCGACCTGCTGACCCTGCCGCTCTACTGGCCGCTGCAGACAATCGCCATGGTCCGCGCGCTCTGGAGCCTCGTGCGCACACCACACTATTGGGTGAAGACACCGCGTATCTGACCCTGCGACAATGCTTGGCTCAGCTGCGGCAGCGGAATAGGGTCACTCCCAGCGAAATCTATCAAGGGAGACCGCCATGGCCGACACGATCGTCGACGAGCTCGAGACCTTCCGCGCCGAAACGCGCAGCTGGCTCGAAGAGAACTGCCCGCCCTCCATGCGCACGCCGATGAAAGACGACGAGATCGTCTGGGGCGGCAAGCGTGGGACGTTCAAGAACCCGGAGTCGAAACTCTGGCTCGACCGCATGGGCGAGAAGGGCTGGACCGCGCCGCAATGGCCGAAGAAATATGGCGGCGGTGGTCTCTCCCGCGCGGAAGACCGCGTGCTGCAGGAAGAGCTGCGCCGCATCAAGGCGCGCCCGGCATTGTTCTCGTTCGGCCTCTGGATGTTCGGCCCGGCTCTGCTGGAGTTCGGCAATGAGGAGCAGAAGCTGCGCTTCCTGCCGGACATCGTGAAAGGCAAGACGCGCTGGTGCCAGGGCTATTCCGAGCCGGGCGCAGGCTCAGACCTCGCCGACCTGCAGACGCGCTGTGAGGACAAGGGCGATCACTATCTGATCAACGGTCAGAAAGTGTGGACCTCTTACGCCGACAAGGCTGACTGGATCTTCTGCCTCGTGCGCACGGATACGAGCGTGAAGCATGAAGGCATCAGCTTCATCCTGTTCGACATGGAAAGCCCCGGCGTGGAAGCGCGCCCGATCCTGCTGATCTCGGGCGAGAGCCCGTTCTGCGAAACCTTCTTCACCGACGTGAAAGTGCCGAAGGACCAGCTGGTCGGCGAAGTGAATGGCGGCTGGCAGATCGCCAAGCGGCTGCTTCAGTTCGAACGCTCTTCCATTTCCGCAGGCGGCTTCGGCGGCACGGGCGGCTCGGGCATTCTTGGCCCGGATGAGTATGCCAAGATCCACATCGGCACTGACAGTGACGGCAAGCTGCTGGACGGTGACCTGCGCGGACGCATCACCGATCACAAGATGTACGCCAAGGCGTTCAATCTGACCGTCGCGCGCCAGACCGAACAGGCCAAGGCCGGTCAGGCCGTCAGCCACACCGCGTCGATCCTGAAATATGGCGCAGCCAAGATGAACCAGGACCGCCATGAGCTTCTGATCGAAGCGCTCGGTTCCGAAGGCCTCGGCTGGGAAGGGGAGGGCTTCGACAAGGGGGCCAAGAAGGTCACGCGTCAGTGGCTGCGCTCGAAGGGCAACTCCATCGAGGGCGGCACCAGCGAGATAAACCTCAACGTCATCTCCAAGCGCGTGCTTGGACTGAAAGACCATCAGTAAGCCGACGGCAGAAGATAAACGGAGATAAATGACATGACCTTCCTTCTGACCGAAGATCAGGAAATGCTGCGCGAAACGGCGATGGCCTTCGCGCGTGATGAACTGCCGGTGACGCACCTGCGCCAGCTGCGCGACAGTGGCGCCAATGGCAAAGACCCGGCCACCCGGCAGAAACTGGCGGAGCTTGGCTTCTTTGGCGTGATCGTTCCGGAAGAGCCGGGCGGCGAACACTTCGGCCTCGTCGGCCTTGGCCAGATCCTTGAGGCGCAAGGCCGCACGCTGGCCGCAACGCCGCTGCTGCAGACCGCCCTGATCGGCGCAAGCACGATCCAGCTCGGCGGCTCTCCGGCGCAACAGGCCGAGTGGCTGCCGAAGATTGCTGGCGGCGAGGTCACCTTCGCGCTGGCCCTCGATGAAAGCGCGCACTTCAATCCGCTGAACGTTGCCACCGAAGCCGAACGCAACGGGCAGGGCTACACGCTGAACGGCGAGAAGCGCTACGTGCCGGATGGCCATCACGCGGACATGCTGATTGTCGTCGCCCGCACCTTTGGCGAGCCGGGCGACCGTCATGGCCTGTCGCTGTTCCTTGTGCCGGCAAATGCCAAAGGCGTTTCGATCCAGGAACTGAAGACGGTCGACAGTCATGGCGCCGCCAACATCACCTTCACGGATGTGATGGTGGGCGCGGATGCGCTGATTGGCGCGGCCGATGAAGGCGCGGACATTCTGGAGCCTGTGCTGGATCGCGCCGCGATCGGGCAGGCCGCCGAAATGCTGGGCTCGTCGCAGGCTGCGTTCGACATGACGCTGGAATACCTGAACAGCCGCAAACAGTTCGGCCAGCTGATCGGATCGTTCCAGTCTCTGCAGCACCGCGCCGCAAAGATGTTCACCGAAATCGAGATGACGCGGTCCTGCATCGCGGCGGCTTTGGACGCTGTCGATTCCGGTCGCAATGATGTGGCGGAACTGGCAAGCCTGTCGAAGGCGCGTGCCAGCGAGCTGGTGCATCTCGTGTCGAATGAGTGCGTGCAGATGCATGGCGGCATCGGCATGACCGATGTGGCAGACCCCGGCCTCTACATGAAACGCGCCCGCGTGCAGGAAGCGATGTACGGCTCTGCCAGCTGGCACCGCGATCGCTATGCGAAGCTGAACGGCTACTAGGCCGAAATACCTTCGGGCAAAAAGGAAAGCCGGGCGCAGCGCAAGCTGGCCCGGCTTTTTTCCGTTTCCGGAAGATCGCTTACTTCAGCACGGAGCCTTTGCGCAGCGCCTTGGCAACGAGATAGTAGACCACCGGGCGATGCTTTGCGCGCACCGAGCGGCCATACTTTTCGATGGCTTCTGCCAGAGCCGCATCGGCCTTGGCTTCGTCGGTCACACCAAGCTTCTTCGCAATGAAGGTTTTCTTGATGCGGGCCATTTCGTCTTTCGACGACGCGGCGACCGTTGCAGAGTCAGATTTGTAGATCGAAGGACCGCACGCTTTCACGGCGCCTTCGAGCAGCGCCATGTCAGGACGTGCTTCACCAACCTTCTCTTTCAGGTCGGCGATATATTTTTCCATCAGCACTTCTTTTTGCGACGGAGCCTTTGCAGGCTTTGCGACTGCAGCGGGTGCAGTTACTTTCTTCGGCGCAGCAGCTTTTTTAGGCTTGGTTGCTTTTGCCATGGGAGAGTCTCCTCTATGGGCCCGTCATACGGGCGTGATTTTCAGATTACGCAGCACTGTTCACGAATCAAAATGAAACGTGAAAAGACCCAAGCCACGATTTCCACAAGGAAACAACCCTGCACGATCAGGAATCGCGCAGGGTTGTGAACTTTTATAAGATCCGTATTCGGATGATGTGTCAATTACCGGATGCGTAAATCATGCAGACACTGGAAGAAATGGATTGCTTGCGCGTGTCAGACGGCAGATCGAGTGCATCAATGTCTGCCTGCGTGATGGTCACGTTCTTGCGGCCGATCTTGGCCGCTGTCACGACAACCGAGTCCATGCTCGCCATCGGGGCAGGCGGAGGCGGCGGCGCGCCGGCAGAGCGATAATAGTAGTCGTCATCCGTTCCGGCATTTGTTGACCAGCGGCCAAGACACGGCCCGCTGCCTTCCTGCACGGCCAGAAGCTTGCCGAGTTTTGAACCGGCCGCCTCTGCGGTTGCCTTTGCGCGCGCAGCCCCATCAGACACCGCGGCTTCATAAGCGGCGCGGTTCATTTCCGTTGTTGCCTCCAGATAGGTGTTGAGCGGCGTGGAGCTTTCCGGGCCAAGCGCCAGCACGCCTGCGCGGGCCTTGCCGGCAACGGAAATATCTTCGACGAGCACGCTCAAAGAAACGCGTGCTTCATAGCCTGCGATCTTGTCAGCGCGATCATTCTCGATCTTGTTGCCGTCCTTGTCGCGATACTGCTCGTAATAGGCATCAACCGACACGGAGGATTGCACGATGGCCTTGTCGCCTGCGATCTTCTTGGCGGTCTCGTAGGCAAGCTTGCCGCGCTGCACGGCCAGCTTCATCGCATCTTCGGCATTCTTGTCGGTTTCCAGATAGGTCACCGAGAAAGACGCGCGGTTTGGCGCGACCTGCATGTTGGCGCGGCCAATGGCTTCGATAACCGGCATGCGCGTCCAGTAGGGCGTGACGTAGACGTCTTCCTGGTAATCGCGTCCGCCCGTCGGCGAGCCGGATTGGGCAAATGCTGCAGGCGCAGCAACAAGAAGAGCAATCGCAAGAGACACAACGGGCTTCATAACGGATCCTTTCATACGGGCAGGGAACACCGCCCCCCTGCGTGCAGGTCTTCCACACTTCTGCGGAGCCCGCTAGGCTTGCTTAATCGGGAATCTGCCGGGAGGGCTCCAGACACCCATGTCACGCTATTCAGCATTGATCATCGTTGCGCTGATTTTTATCGGCGGTGTGTTTTTCTGGTCTACCGGATCGCTTGCGCAGATCGCGGCCATTCTGGCCGGACTGCTCACGCTGCTGGGTCTGTCGGACCTGGTACAGCGACGCCATACGCTGTGGCGCAACTATCCGCTTCTGTCGCGCATTCGCTGGCTGGCGGAGGAAATGCGGCCCTTCCTGCGATCCTACATCGTCGAAAGCGAAACCGAGGGCCGGCCCTTCAATCATGAAGACCGCGCGATGATCTATCGCCGCGCCAAGGATGTGACCTCGGTCGAGCCCTTCGGCAGCCATCTGGACATGGACCGTCCGCCCTATGAATGGCTGGCCCATTCCATGGCGGCGGTGCATTGCGACGAAACCGATCCACGCGTCATGGTCGGCGCGCCCGGCACGGCGCAGCCTTATTCCGCCAGCGTGCTCAACATTTCTGCGATGAGCTATGGCGCGCTCGGCGCCCACGCGATCGAAGCCCTGTCGACCGGCGCAAAGCGCGGCGGCTTCTATCACGATACGGGTGAGGGCGGTGTCTCGCGCTTCCACCGCAAGGGCGGGGGCGATCTCGTCTGGGAAATCGGATCAGGTTACTTCGGCTGCCGTGCGCCGGACGGCACGTTCGATGCGGAGAGATTCAAAGACGTCGCTTCCGATCCGCAGATCAAGATGATCGAGATCAAATTGAGCCAGGGCGCCAAGCCCGGCCATGGCGGCGTCTTGCCCGGCGCGAAGGTAACCCATGCCATCGCCGAAGCGCGCGGTATTGAAGTGGGGCAGACCTGTATCTCACCGCCGGGGCATTCGGCCTTCTCCACGCCGACCGAAATGATGGAGTTCGTCGCGAAGCTGCGCGAGCTGTCCGGCGGCAAGCCGGTCGGCGCGAAATTCGCGGTCGGCAATCGCTGGGAAGTGCTGGCGCTTTGCAAGGCGATGCTGGCGACGGGTGTCCGGCTGGACTTCATGGTCGTTGATGGCGGGGAGGGTGGCACAGGCGCGGCCCCGGCCGAATTCCTCGACCATGTCGGCGCGCCATTGCGTCAGGGCCTGATCCTGACCCGCAACGCGCTGGTCGGCACGGGCCTCAAGGATGAAATCCGTCTTGCCTGTTCTGGTAAGCAGATCAGCGCCTTTGCGATTGCCTCCTCCATGGCGCTCGGTGCGGACTGGGTGAATACGGCGCGCGGCTTCATGTTTTCGCTGGGCTGCATCCAGTCGCTCAATTGCCACAACAATACGTGCCCGACCGGCATCGCGACCTCAGACCCGAGCCGTCAGCACGGGCTGGACGTGTCGGACAAGGCGGTGCGCGTTGCAAATTTCCAGCGCAACACGGTGAAAGCGCTGATGGAAGTGGTCGGCGCGGCCGGCTGCAAGCATCCGGGCGAACTCACCCCGCGCCATATCATGCACCGGGTGACCGAAGACATCGCCCGCCCGGCAGACGAGGCGTACGATCTGCTCGCGCGTGGCCAGCTCCTGTCGGATGCGGAAGGTACGCACCTCGCCAGCGAATGGGCGATGGCGCAGGCCGACAGTTTCAAGCCGGCGAGCCGCTGACCCCCATGCGCTGGGTCGCCCCGGTCCTTTGTGCGGTGGCGGCGTCGCTCTGTGTGTTCCTGATCGCCGTGATGGCGAAACAGCCGCGGCATGACCGGGACTGGTATCCCCATCTTTCCCGCCTGCCGCATGTTGATCTGGCGGATGGGGTTTTCTCCATCGCCCCCTATGGGGACTGGACGTATACGGAAGATGATCCGGACGAGAGGGTCTGGACCGCTGTGCCGCCGCATCAGATCTCGGATGTCCGCCGCGTCTGGTTCGTGATGGAGCCGCATCCGGGCCTGAAGCTCATGGCGCACACATTCATCTTGTTCGAATTCGGGGAAGGGGATCTGGTCGGCCTCACCATCGAGGCGCGCAAGGAAACGCGGGAGCAGTATTCCGCCCTGGCCGGTGCGTTCAACAAGTATGAGCTGATGTATTACTGGGCCAGTCCGCGCGACCTGATGACAAGGCGCGCCGTCATGATGGACCGGGAACTCTATATGTACCCGCTGGCGCTCAGCCAGGGTGAGGCAGAGGCCTATCTCACCGCGCTGCTGGAGAAAACGGTCTCCATCGAACACCGCCCGCGTTTCTACAACACGCTGACCTCGAACTGCACGAACGAACTCGCCAAGGCAGCCAGGCTGCCCTGGGATCCGGCCTTCATCCTGACCGGCGGCGCCGATGCCGGGCTCTACCGGCTGGGGCGGATCAAGGGGGAAGGCGGGTTCGAAGCGGTGCGCGCGCGGGCCCGTGTGGATGAAACGGTGCGCGAGATGGCGGCTTTGCCCGAACCGGCCTTCAACGCAGCACTCATCGCCGCGGCGGAATGAGCCGGTTCCGGGGTCCGTTTATACGGTGCTTACACGGTGTTTATAGTGTGTTTTATACGGTGCCGCCGGCCGGAAATCAGCTTCCCGGCGAGGCGTTCGCTTCGGACTGGAGCATGGTGTAGCGCTCGATGCCGATGCGTTCGATCAGCTCGAACTGGGTCTCGAGGAAATCGACATGTTCTTCCTCATTGTGGAGAATTTTTCCGAACAGGTCGCGGCTGACATAGTCCTGAACGGACTCGCTATAGGCCATAGCTTCGCGCAGCAGCGGGATCGCCAGGTTTTCCAGCTTCAGGTCGCATTCGAGGATTTCGAGCACGCTTTCGCCGATATTGAGCTTGCCCAGATCCTGCAGATTCGGCAGGCCGCCAAGGAAGAGGACGCGCTGGATCAGCCAGTCGGCATGCTCCATTTCCTCAATCGATTCCTTGTGTTCCTTCGCGCCCAGCTTGGAGACGCCCCAGTCCTGCAGAATGCGCGCGTGCAGGAAATACTGGTTGATCGCGGTGAGCTCGTTCTTCAGCGCCTTGTTCAGGTATTCGATGACCTTCTTGTCGCCTTTCATGGGGGAGCTCCTTCAATGCTATCGGAATGCCTACGTGAATATACGTAGCAGATAGGCTGATTGGGGCGGAACGGCAAGGAAAAACCTAATTAAATCAAATGCATATGATAGTGAGACACAGTCTCACCAAGCATAGGGGCAACTCGGAGGCGACACTGCAGGGCCGTCCCCTACTGCTCTGGTCCGTATGCCCTGATGGCGGAGTTTGCCTGCGGGCGACGTGATTGATTCCAGAAGGCCAGTGTGAACGGGCGCCCCGGCCAAGTTGTTGGAGACAAAGATGAAGCACTGGAAACAGGTTCTCGCAGCTTTTGCCATGCTGACGGCCGGGCAGGGCGCCCTGGCTCAGGAAGACGGGGATGTCTTCACGATTTCAGAAGCGGATGATGCCGCTGCTGACCGCGAGTATGAGGCGGCTGTCCGTGCCGGCGTCGCCTATCTGCGGGCAAACCCGAAAGAGGTGGGCGACTATATCCAGACGAAGGATCTCGACGCGATCACTGCCGCGCTGCGTGATGGTGCGCTGGCAGACTATGTCGCCCGTCTGGATACCGGCAGGTTCGCGAAGGGCGCCGTCTATGATGTGCGTCTGAACCCGGCGGTCGATGTGCTCGCAGACCTTGGCTCCACGGCGCAGATCGCACGGGACGACAAGGCTTTTCGTGAAACGCTTGCCGGCAGCGCCGCCGACCTGCCCGAGCCGTTCCGCGACAGGGCGTTGAAAATTGTCCGCAACACAAAGCTCAGCACATCGCAGCTCCTGCCAGCCCTGACCGAGGTTTACGACGAGGCGTCCGCCTCATCCGGTTTCTATGGCGAGCCGGAGACGTCGGCTGCTGCGGCCTCCGTCTGCACGGTGGAGCGTGGCACGCCGCGCACGATCACCGACGGATCCACCTCCTGTACGCCGAACGCAAACGGACTGCTCGCGAAGTGGAGCTTCCCGATGAAACCCTACCTGAACTGCATCCGGAATCAGGGAAGGCGTGGATCCTGCGCCGCGTTCGCGCTCACCGCGAATATCGAAATGCGCGCGAACATGAAGCGGAAGCAGAGATACAATCTGTCCGAACAATTCACGTATCTGAGGGCCGAAATCCTGACGGGATATGCCAAGTATCGCGAGGGTCTGCCTCTCTATATGAGCGTGAAGCGGTTCGACAATCTCGGAACCAGTTTCGGACGTGAGATGGCCTGGCCGTATAATCCGTCCCGGAACATGATCACCACTGTGGACACACGCGGTACCGGTGCGATGTATGACGATGTCTATCCCAAGGCCTGTGACGGATATTCAGGCTACTGCACCGAGCTGAACTTTCAGGGGAAGCAGGACAATCCGCACATGACGAACAGTCCCTCGTCCGGCTACGTGGTCGAGTTCAAGTATCACTACCCGCCAATGAATTTCGCGGCGGACAATATCAACGCCCATGGCCGGTCTTCGATCGTGTGGAGTGGGGCTTCGTGGAAGACGTATGCCGTCCAGCAGCAATTACCGGCAAAACTGAGGATCGCGCCGGTCATGGCATCCATTTCAGTCAGTGACAGCTATATGGCTTCCCTGCCGAAAGGATATCTGAAGTACAGTTCGAGCGACAAGACCCAGTCATCGGGCCATGCCGTGCTGATTGTTGGATATGTCCCAAAAGGAAACCTGTCCGAAGGCGCGCCTGCTCCTGCGGGAAAGGGCTATTTCATCATCCGCAATTCGTGGGGCAAATTGCGCGGTGATTGCGGGTATGAATATGTCGACGAGGCCTGGCTACGTCACCACGTGACCAGCCTGACAACGCTTGGCGTCAAATAGGGTTTTCTACTCAGCCGCCATCAGGGACGGTGCCGGGCCGCGATCATTCGACGTGTCGGCGATCATTTCGCCGATGGACGACCGGCATTTGCCGCACTGGAACCTGCAGCCATGGTGCGCCTGCACGGCTCTCGGATTGTCCGCACCGGCCTCGACGGCGGCGCGCACACTCTTGCAGTTAATGGCGTTGCAGACACAAATGATCATGAGAACCATTTGCAGTCACTGCGAATGATTGTCAATACGGAGTTTTAACGGGGCTTAACTTTTTCCGTGCCAGACGGAGAGGGACACGCCGCTGCCAATGCCCAGAATGGTGCTTTCATAGCCATTCGCGCCGTCTGAAACATAGTCGACAAAGGGCTTCAGCGTCTTGCGGAAGCTCCGGATATTGTCGGCAAAGATCACGGCGCCGGGGGCAAGTTTCGGCTCCATCAGCTTCAGGACCGGGATGTAGAGGTCTTTCCAGCCGTCCAGGAACAGAAAGTCCACCGGGCCTTCCAGCGGGGCGAGGCTTTCCAGCGCGTCGCCCTCGCGAATGTCCGACCAGCGTGACAGGCCCGCCTCGTGCAGGTTCGCGACGGCGATCCGGGTCTTTTCGGCGTCCATCTCGCTGCCGGTGAAGAAACCGTCCATCTCCCGCGCGGCGGCGGCCAGGTAGATCGACGAAATGCCGTAGGATGAGCCGAACTCGACAATGTTCCGGGCCTGTCGGGAGAGGGCCGTCAGGTACATGAAGCGGCCGAACTCCTCGGAGACCGGAATGAAGGCTTTCGAGAGGTAGGGCTCTGCCGACTCGAATGTAGACCGGCCGGTGAACTTGCCCGCAATGATGGCAGGCAGGGCGCGTGCGAAGACGCGGGCGTCACGGCGGGCGGCCTCGCGGTGGAGCCGCTTCAGCGTGTGCACCACATCCGGATGGTTCAGGCCGCGGTTTGCGACGGAGGTGACTTCGCAATCGAAAGGCATGACGGCTTTCCTTTTGTCTCTTCTGCGCCTACCTTTATAAATATGAGCAATAGCTCGCATTAAAACTCGCATTCGACCATGACCCCAGACACGCTGCCAAAGCCCAGAAAGTCACCAGTACAGGCCCGCTCGGCCGCGACCGTCGAGGCCATCCTCGAAGCGGCGGCTCGCATTCTCGAAAGTGAAGGGCTGGACGGTTACACGACGAACGCCATCGCAAAGCGCGCCGGCGTCTCGGTCGGATCGCTCTACCAGTACTTCCCGAACAAGGACGCGATCACCGCCGCGCTGGTCCTGTCAGACTCCGAGTTGATGGCGACGCGCATGCAAGAGGTGAGGGCCAGCTATACCGCTCGGCCCATCCGCGAGTGTATCGATGCGCTGATCGATGTGGCCGTGTGCCACCAGTTCGACCGGCCCATGCTGGCGCGCCTGATCGATCTGGAAGAACACCGGCTCGGTCAGGATTTCGGCTTGAAGGCGGCGAAGCAGAAGATCGTCATGGTGGTTCGTAATTTGTTGGAGAGCAGCGAGATCGACCTGCCCTTCGATCTCGATACGACGACGCAGGACGTCTTCGCGCTGGCCCACGGCATCACCGATGCCGCCGGTTTGAATGGCGAGACGGACCGGGCGCATCTGAATGCCCGCATCCGCCATGCCGTGCTCAGCTATCTTGGGCTTCCAACCAGCTGAAGGCGTCTTCCAGGCCGACGTCGAAGACGCGTGAGATGCGGAAGGCGCTTTCGAGGGACGGGGAGTAGCGGCCCTGTTCGATGGCGATCACGGTCTGGCGCGTCACGCCGATGGCTTCGGCAAGGGCCGCCTGGCTCATGTTTCCATGCTGCTCGCGCAGCTCGCGGATGCGATTCCCGATCGGGGGGCGCTTGGCCATGGTTAAACGCCCCGGCGATAGAGGAATATCTGGAACGCATATTCCGCAATCTGGCTCAGCATCAGCGAGCCGAAGACGATGTGGAACATCAGGTTGCCGTCGCCGAGCCAGCCAAAGTGCCAGAGGCCACCGAAGGCGCCGACCGCCAGCACATAGCCGGCCCAGTGGCCTGCCTTGTCGAGAATGGCCTTCTCGCGCTCATCCGCCGGGGCGTTGGCCTCCTTGCCGGACATGATGGCGAGCATGACGTTCACGATGATCGAAGTGATCACAACCAGAGTGACATAGCCGATGAAGAAGCGGAGATCGGGCGGTGACGTATGTCCCAGCGCTGTCGAAACGCTGACGACTTTGCTGAAATACCAGGCTCCGGCCAGGATCAGGATGAGGCCCATGCCCCAGGCGGTTTTCTCTCGGAATGACATCTGCGCGTCCTTTGTGATGTAAAAGATTTCTTACATGCCATGTAGTCAAAGATATTTGACATGTCAAATATTTCTTACATCGCGATGGCCGGGCTCGCTTGACGCTGTGGGGTGGGGCCATTACGCCCGGCCAGCCCATTAATTCTCAACAATGACTGACAATCCAAGATGACCGATTTCTCCGTCCTCGCCGAAACTGCCAAGGCATGGCCCTTCGAGCTGGCACGCGCGCTGAACAAGCGCGTCGAGCAGCAGAAGCAGGCTGGCCAGCGAAAGGACGGCGACCCGGTCATCTTCGAGACAGGCTATGGCCCCTCGGGCCTGCCGCACATCGGCACGTTCGGCGAAGTTGTCCGCACCACGATGGTGCGCCACGCGTTTGAAGTGCTGACAAAGGGTCAGATCCCGACGCGTCTGATCTGCGTGTCCGACGACATGGACGGCATGCGCAAAGTGCCGCCGACCGTGCCGAACCCGGAAAAGCTGCAGGCCTATCTGCAACAGCCGCTGACCTCTGTGCCGGACCCGTTCGGCACGGCCGAGTCCTATGGCCGCAACATGAATGCGCGCCTCTGCGCCTTCCTGGATCAATTCGGCTTCCAGTATGAATTTCTCTCGGCGACCGATTGCTACAAGTCCGGCCGGTTCGACGAGATGCTGCTGCGCTCGGCGGAGAAGTATCAGGAAATCATGGACGTGATGCTGCCGACGCTCGGCGAAGAGCGCCGCGCGACCTACAGCCCGTTCCTGCCGATCCACCCGGAAACGGGACACGTCCTCTATGTGCCGATGAAGTCCGTCGATGGTGCCAAAGGCACGGTCACGTTTGAGGACGAGTCCGGCAAGGAATTCACCCTTCCGGTCACCGGCGGGCATGTGAAGATGCAGTGGAAGCCCGATTTCGGCATGCGCTGGGCGGCGCTCGGCGTCGACTTCGAAATGTTCGGCAAGGACCACCAGGCCAATGCGCCGATCTATTCCAAGATCACCAAGATCCTCGGCAAGCGGCCGCCGGAGCAATACGTCTACGAGATGTTCCTGGACGACAAGGGCGAGAAGATCTCCAAGACCAAGGGCAATGGCATCTCGGTCGAGGACTGGCTGAAATATGCGCCGGACGAGAGCCTCAGCCTGTTCCAGTTCCAGAAGCCGCGTGTGGCGAAGAAGCTCTATTTCGACGTCATCCCGAAAGCGGTCGACGAATATCTGACCTTCCTGGAAAAGTACCCGACGGAAGAGCCGGAGCGGCAGATCGAGAACCCGGTCTGGCACATCCATTCCGGCAACCCGCCGAAAGTGGACATGCCGGTCAGCTTCGCGCTGCTGCTGAACCTTGTCGCCGTGGCGAACCCGGAAGACCGCTCGCAGCTCTGGGGCTTCATCTCGCGCTATGCACCGGAAGCTTCGCCAGAGACGCACCCGCTGCTGGACGAACTCGCCGGCTATGCGATGAGCTATTACCGGGACTTCATCCTGCCAGCGAAGACCTATCGTGCTCCGACCGATCAGGAGCGCGCGGCGATGGTGGACCTCTCGGCCCAGCTCAAGACATTTGCCGACGAGCCGACGCCGGAAAACCTGCAGACGCTGACCTTCAGCATCGGCAAGGAACACGGGTTCGAGAACCTGCGAGACTGGTTCAAGGCGCTCTACGAAGTGCTGCTCGGCCAGGAGCAGGGTCCGCGCTTCGGCAGCTTCGCCGCGCTCTACGGCAAGGACAATACGGCCCGCCTGATCGACGAGTCCCTCGCGCGGGGCTAGGGGCTGTCAGCACCGTAAGGTGCCTTAAACACTCCTCTGCGCTAGTCTCCCTTTAAAAAGGGGAGACTGCCCATGTCCGTTATCCGAACCCTCCTGATCGCGGGCCTGATCGGCACGCTGCCGGCCTGTGTCGCCACCAAGATCGTCACGGTGCCCGTTGGCCTCGCGGTGGATGCGGTGGGCCTGGCCGGCAAGAGCGTCGTCTATGTCGGTGGGACGGCCGTCCGCGTGACCGGTGACGCGCTGGACGGGCCAGACGAGCATGTCCGCCTCGACGTAACGATGAAGAACGGCAAGCATGTCCGCAAAACGGTCAAGAAGAAGAACCTTGAGCGCGAGCTGAAGAAGATCGGCAAGAAGGGCAAGATCGTCGACGTGGAAGTCTCGCCCGCAGGCTAGGGCCTATTCCTCCGCCGCTGGCGGTGCTTCCACCCGGCCCATGAACATGACCATGCCCGTCGGCTTGTGGCGCAGCGCAAGCAGGAACGGATGGTCGGCGCGGAACTCGACCGGGTCCTCCATCGGCTGCATGATCATGGCGCGTTCCATCATGATCGCCGTGGCAGCCGCCGCTTCGGTGCCTTTCTCGTCGATCTCCAGGAAGGTCTTGTGCAGCACTTTGCTGATCGCGAGATCGCCGGGGCCTGCGCCTTCGATCAGGCCGGAGAAGTCTGCATCGCTGGAGAAGGCATCACTGAGGCCGAGGGCCATCATGGCATCGTTCAGCTCATAGTTGGCCTCGATCTTCACTTTTGGCAGCACGACGTGAACGCGCTGCTCCGCTGCGCCGTCCATGTCTGACAGCAGTTTCGTGAAGGTGGCCGGGTCCATCTGCGAGGTCATATCGGAGAGGCCGTCCTGCGCGTCCGGCAGGATCACGGTGAGGGCGTAGTCATCCCCGGCATAATCCAGGTCGAGCGCGGCATAGCCGTCGCGCGAGAGATAGCGCGCATGCTTCAGCGTCTGGGACATCAGCTTCGCTGTGATCTCGCCGCCCGGCGCGTAAAAAGCACCGTCATAGGTCGCTTCGGCCTTGAACGGGCTTTGCCAGTCGGCCTTGAACCAGACAGCATTGGTAAGGATCAGTTCGGTCATGGCAGGATTGATCGCATCTGCCGGTATCAGGTCCTTGATATGCGTGTTTGTGTGATCCTCGACCCAGTCATTGATCAGCTTTGCAGCGGCGACCGGCTGGGTGAAGTCGACCAGCGCGACCTTGGCCTTCATGATGTCTTCCACGGCCTGCCGGTAAGGCGCCTGAAGCGCCGAGCCCTCGCGCAGCCAGACGGCATTCGCGATGGTCAGCTTCGCCGTCTCGGTGTCGGCCGTCACGGCGTGGTTCAACACGTATTGGCCGCCCACGAAGGCCTCGGCTGGAACGCCGTCAAAGCCGAACACGCCCGCCATCTGCGTGGCCGTGTCGCCTGCGGCGCCCGGATAGAGCAGGGCGAAGGCTTCGCTCACCGAAGCAGGGGAGACGAACACATTGCCCGGCGCATCGTTCAGCGCGTCATACAAGGACCAAGCGAAACGATTGTTGCCCTCGACCAGTGGATCGCCGGGGCCTGGTTTCATCACAGTGGTCGGCACGGGCTGAAGCTCCTGTTTTGGAGGCACATATTGCGCAGGCTCTGTTTCGGCGCCCGGCACAGCTGGTTCTTCCGTCACAGGCTGCTGGCACGCGCCCAGCGCGGCGAGCGCTGTGACGGCGGGAATGATCAAACGGCGCATGGGAATCCTCCGTATGGTTTTTTGAACCATACCACCTTTGGGCGGAGTCCGTGACTATTCGGAACGGTCGGCTGATCTACTTTTGCGAGGGCGTCAGTTTCCGCGGTGTATTGTGGAGTAAGTAGACCCGGTCTGTCACCCAGGCGAAATGGGATTCGCCAGAAAATTCATAGCCCATGGATTGGACCATCGGTTCCTGACTTTGCCATGTGTAGAGGCAGCCCCGACTGATAACGAGGTCCAGCCGATCAAATCGGCTTTCGACGGCTGTCGCAGGAACTGGTTTCGCGATCAGGTCCAGTGTTCGCTGGCTGACCGGGACCTTCTTGAAATTGATCCAGTGTTCCGGGTCAATCGTGTAGGTCTGGTCGTCCTTGATTAGCAGCCATGTCTTTTCCGGGTAATTCCGCATGTAATAATAGAGCGCCGGGATCTCCTGATCCTCGCGGCAGATCAGGATTGCTTCGGAATTTCCGGTTTTGGAAATTTGCGCTGCTACATTACGAAAATTCTCGACCAGCTGAAGTTTGTCGCCCTGGTATTTCAGCTGACCGCTCCGTGTAACGTAGGTGACGCAAGACGCGCCATAGATCATCAGGAGGCCGGCGGTCAGACCTTGGCGCAGGGTATTTGACGGCAGGCAGCGGAGCAGCACCACCAGAGCCACGCTCCCTCCCAGGATTGCCTGCAGGATCGTCCGCTCCATGAAGACCGGCTTGATAAAGCCCGTGACATAGACGGCCGCCGGAATGGCAACCAGATTGGCGATGATGAACACGAGAATCGGGGGTGGCGCCCGGCGTATGGAAAAGATCAGTCCTGTCGCCAGTAATAGCAGAATCGGGGCTTCGCCAAACTTGCCGAACCCGTTCGGGCCCACGGTCTCGCTGAAGGTCTTAATGGCACCGATGATACTTGCCTGGTGTAACCAGCCGAAATCGTCCGCAGAGGCCATCATGAACAACGGCCAGGGCGCCCATAATGCCACGACAATGGCATTTATAGCGGCAACGGCGCCAAGAACTTTCAGCGTCGGTGTGAGGCGCCTATGAATCAGGAAACTTACCAGCACGATCGAGGCGCCCAAGGCCGCTGCGTGCACGATCGCGATCAAGTGCGTGTAAAGAGCGGCCGTCTGGTACAGGATATATAACAAGCTGCGGTTGCGGACTTCCCGGCTTTTTAGGCTCAGGTCGCTGAGCGAGGTCAGCTCGATGATCTGTATCGCCGCTGCCGTGCCGAAGATCAGCAATAGGGCGTAGGAGCGTATCGTGCTGGAGTGTACGATCAGCGTGTAGGACAGCAGGACCAAGCAGGCGACCAGTGCCGCGGACCGGACGCCGAGATGTTTTCGGATGAAGGGGAACATGACGGCCGGCAGGGCCAAACCGAGCAGGGCTGACAGGGATCGCATTGCGAATTCACTGTCGCCAAAGATTAGCCAGGCCTTTTGTATCGTATAATAAAGCGGTGGGTGCGCATCGAATGGCACGGTCCACAGATAGCTGAACGGCAGATCGACAATCGCCCAGGTCAACCCCTCATCGATCCAGAAAGCGTCCTTTGTGAGGGTGACGAAGCGGAAGATAATCGCTGTCACAACGATGCCGGCAAACAGAATCAACTCGCCTCTGGAGGGCTTGCCCTCAGGAGACAAAACACGCATCGAAACTGGCCGTAGCCATTCCCGCCAATCGATTCTCATTTTGTTTCTCCAGCCGGTGCGGTCCGCGAATATCAACTATAAGTAACACAGTGATTGTGTCGGACAACATTGAGAATTCAGGCTGGAACAGGATTAGGAGGAGCGTAGAGTCGGCTATTCTGCGGCGATCAGCGTGGTTTTTGTGGTCGGCAGCTTGCCCTCCGGCCAGCCGGCCCAGAGGTCGGCTTCTTTGGCCTTTGCCTGGGTGAGGGCGGCATCCTTCACGTGGCCGAAGCCGCGGATTTCGTCCGGCACGCTGGCGAGCGCGATGGCGAGATCGAGGTTCTTCGCCGACAGCTCGGATGCGATGCGCGTCAGGCCCGCGAGATAATCGTCGCGCAGCTTGCGCTCATGCTGACGTTCCTCGGTATAACCGAAGAAGTCCAGCCGGGTGCCGCGCAGGCCTTTGAACTTGGCGAGCAGCTTGAAGCCCAGCATCATCCACTGGCCGAAATGCTTTTTCTGCAGATGGCCGTGCTGGTCTTTCTTGGCGATCATCGGCGCCGCGAGCCAGAAGCGCAGCTTGCCGCCCTTGAACTGGCTGGCGAGCTGTTTTGCAAAGCTTCCATCGGTGAAGAGACGGGCGACTTCATACTCGTCCTTGTAGGCCATGACCTTGTAGGCATAGGTCGCCGCTGCGCGGGTCAGCTTGTCGCCAAGCCCGGCGGCCTCTTCGGCGGCGCGCACCTTGGCGACGATGTCGCGATATTTGGCGGCATAGGCATCGTTCTGATAGGCGACAAGGCGGGCGGCGCGATCTTCGATCAGCTCGTCCAGCGGCTTCTCGGCGGTTTCACCGCGCGGGTCTTCCTGCTTGATCAGGCGGGCCGGATCCGCCGCAGCGATGCGGCCGATATTAAAGGCGGCCATATTGTCTTCCACCTTCGTGCCATTCAGGCGGATGGCGCGGTAAAGCGCACGCAGCGAGATCGGCAGGCGACCCTTCTGCCAGGCAAAGCCTGCCATGATCATGTTGGTGTAGATCGCTTCGTGCAGATAGCCCATGGCGAGCGCTTCGGCGTCGAAGGCTTCGAACTCCGTCGCCTGCCGCTTCACGCGGGCAGAGAGGAGATCGCTTTCGAAACGCTTCGACCGGTTGCGGATGAATTCGCTGGTCGGGGTGACGTCCGAGTTTGCATAGGCCGCCGTGCGGTCTGCATCCATCAGGTTCAGGGCGTCGCCGCCCGCCGCCACGACCAGGTCGCAGGCGATGACGACATCGGCGCTGGCAGGCGGCACGCGGCCGGTCGAGATCATGTCCGGCTCCCGCGCGAAGCGGATGTGCGACAGGACCGGGCCGCCCTTCTGGGCGAGGCCTGTCATGTCGAGGCTGGAAGCGGCGTGTCCGTCCACATGGGCCGCCATGGCGAGCACGGCGGCAACCGTGGTGACACCCGTGCCACCGACGCCGGTGAACAGGACGTTGTAGGGCTGTGCCAGGCTTGGTGTCTCGGGCAGGGGCAGGCCCTCAGCGCTGAACACCGGGCGTGGCTGGTCTTCCCAGGCTTCCTCGCCATCGGTGATGGTGACAAAGCTCGGGCAGAAGCCCTTGAGGCAGGAGAGGTCTGTGTTGCACGTGGACTGATTGATCCGGCGCTTGCGGCCGAGGTCTGTTTCCACCGGCTCTACAGACAGGCAGTTCGACTTGACTGAACAGTCGCCGCAGCCCTCGCAGACATCGGTATTGATGATGACGCGTGTGCGATCCGGTGCACGCAGGCCGCGCTTGGCGCGGCGGCGTTTCTCCGTCGCGCAGATCTGGTCATAGATGATGACCGAGACGCCGGGCGTCTGGCGCAGGGTCTGCTGCACGTCATCAAGTTCGTCGCGGTCATAGATCTTCACGCCGCCGGGCAGGCCTTTGACATTGGCGTAGCGTGTCGGGTCTTCGGTGACGACGACGATTGTCTTCACGCCTTCAGCGCGGACCTGTTGGGCGATCTGGGCCGGTGTCTGGCCGGACTCCACATGCTGGCCCCCGGTCATGGCGACGGCGTCATTGTAGAGTATCTTGTAGGTCATGGTCGCGCCGGACGTGACTGCCGCGCGGATGGCGAGGCTGCCGGAGTGCGAATAGGTGCCGTCGCCAAGGTTCACGAAGACGTGCGGCTCTTCGGTCGCCCAGTGCTGGCCGACCCAGGCGATGCCTTCGCCCCCCATCTGGCTGGTCATGTCGGTTTTCCGGTCGGGCATGAAGTTCGCCATGTAATGGCAGCCGATACCGGCAAGGGCGCGTGAGCCTTCCGGCACATTGGTGGACGTGTTGTGCGGGCAGCCCGAGCAGAAGTGCGGGGTGCGGATGGTCGGGGAGGCGTTGGATCGCGCCGCTTCGCCCGAACGTCCGACCCGGTCGAAATAGGCCTCGGCGCGGGACGTGTCCCAGCCTTCGGGAATGATGTGCATCAGGGCGGAGGCCATTTCCGGAATGGTGATGGAGGCGATGTCGGACAGGAGCGGCTTGCCGTTCCGGTCGCGCTTGCCTTCGATGGCGGGGCGCTGGCCATCGGGCAGGGTGTAGAGGGCCGAACGCAGCTGGTCTTCGATCAGCGGGCGCTTGTGCTCGATCACGACGACGCGCTCAAGGCCGGCGCAGAATTCGCGCACGCCTTCCGGTTCCAGCGGCCAGGGCATCGCCACCTTGTAGACGGCGAGGCCAAGCCGGCCGGCTTCCTGCGGATCGATGCCGATGGCGGCGAGCGCTTCGAACACGTCGCGGGCGGCCTGGCCGGTGACAATCACGCCGACACGCGGTTTGGGCGAGGGCAGGATCACATGATCCAGCCGGTTGGCGCGGACATAGGCCTGCGCGGCGGGCAGCTTCACCTGGCGCAGACGCTGTTCCTTGAGCAGCGGCGTATCGCCCCGGCGCATGTGCACGCCTTCATCCGGCACGGCAAAGTCAGGCGCCGTGATGTGAAAGCGTGAGAGGTCGACATTGACCACCGAACCGGAATCCATCGTGTCGGCGAGGGCGACCATGCCGGTCCAGGCGCCGGAGAAGCGGCTCATCTCCCAGCCATGGATGCCATAGTCCAGCACGTCCTGGATCGAGGCCGGGTTCAGCACCGGGATCTCGGCATCCATCATCGCGAATTCGGACTGCGAGGGCAGGGTGGAGGATTTGCAATTATGGTCGTCGCCGACAATGGCGAGCACACCGCCCAGCGCGGACGTGCCGGCGGCGTTTGCGTGCTTGAAGACGTCACCCGTGCGGTCGACGCCGGGGGCCTTGCCGTACCAGATGCCGAACAGGCCATCATATTTCGCGCCGGGGAACAGGCCGAGCTGTTGCGAGCCCCAGACGGCCGTTGCGCCGAGGTCCTCGTTCAGGCCTTCCCAGAATTTGATGTCATGCGTGTCGAGCCATTTCTGGGCTGCCCTCAGCTGCTGGTCGTATCCGCCCAGCGGAGAGCCCCGATAACCGGAGATAAAACCGGCCGTGCTGGCGCCGTTTTTGAGGTCCAGGCGCTTGCGGTCAAGCGGCAGGCGAACCAGCGCCTGAATGCCTGTCATGTACGCGTTGCCCTCGACAAGATCGTATTTGTCGTCCAGCGTAACTTCACGATGCTGCATGGATAGTCTGTCCAATTTTGGGGTTTGGCAGATTATTCGACAAATTACATGAAAATGCTTGCCTTTCTTGCGACGATTTTGTTAAATCGGGGCATAAAATGCCTTTATGCGGGGAGATGTTAGAAAATTGGCCCAAGAAATAGACTCAGTCGACGCTAAGATTCTGGATATCATCCAGCGCGATGCGGGGCTCTCCGTTGCGGAAATCGCCGATCGTGTGGGACTTTCTTCCTCACCCTGCTGGCGCCGGATCAAGCGCATGGAAGAGGCTGGCTTCATTCGCGGCCGGGTGACCATCCTCGACAATTTCGCGCTCGGCCTGAACTTCGAAGTGATCGCCAGCGTCAAGCTCGCTCTGCCGAACCGGGAAAACCTGCAAGCCTTCGAGGACATGGTCCTGGCCTGGCCGGAAGTGACCGAGTGCATGACCGTGACGGGCCAAGTGGATTACATGGTCCACGTCGTGACCACCGACATGCACGCTTATGACAATTTCCTGCGTGACAAGCTGCTAGGTTCCGCCCTCGTGTCGGATGTGCAGTCGCGCATCGTCATCCGCGTCGCCAAGCGCACGACGGCGCTGCCGCTCGATCTCGTCGAACACGTGAAGTAGGCTTCAGTCCGGTTTCAGGTCAGATCCAGATGGAGGAACTGGTTGAAATCGCTGCGGACATAATCCGCAAAGGCTTCGCCATCCCGGAACCCATGCTTGCGGTAGAGGGTGAGGGCCGCCTCGAACGGTGCGCCTGAGCCGGTTTCCAAGCTTACGCGCCGGTAGCCGCGTGTCCGGGCCAGATCCAGCAGAGCATTCAATATGGCCGTCGCCGCGCCCCGTCGCAGGCTGTCCGTCCGTGTTCGCATGGATTTCAGTTCGCCATGATCAGGCGCCAGCTGTTTGATCGCACCCATCGCGAGCAGCGTGTCGCCCTCCCAAACCGACAGGAATGTCACATCCGGCCGCTGAAGGCCGGACAGGTCCAGTGCGAAACTGTGGCCTGGCGGGGACGTCTCCTGCATGCCTTGCAGATGCTGGCGCAGCAGGTCGAGGATTTGCGGATCGGCAAAGTCGCCGGGCTTCACGATCATGGGGGCCTCAAAAGAAAACGGGCCCGGAAAACTCCAGGCCCGTCATCATCTATTTTATGTCCTGCTCGAAGGCGAGGGGATCAGTCGCGCTCGATGCACACAGCGATGCCTTCGCCGCCACCGATGCAGAGCGAAGCGACGCCCTTCTTGACACCGCGGTCTTCCATGGCGGCCAGCAGCGTGACGATCACGCGGGCACCGGAGGCACCAATCGGGTGACCCATGGCGCAGGCGCCGCCATTCACGTTCAGCTTGTCGTGGCTGATGCCCAGTTCCTTCATCGCGATCATCGGGACGACCGCGAAGGCTTCGTTGATTTCCCAGAGATCGACATCGTCGACGCTCCAACCCGCTTTTGCGAGGGCCTTCTTCATCGCCGGCACAGGTGCTGTGGTGAAGTATTCCGGCTCATGCGCGTGGCTGGAAGACGAGACAATCGTGCCGAGCGCCTTGAGGCCGCGCTTGTCGGCTTCTGATTTCTTCATCAGGACGAGCGCGGCTGCACCATCGGAAATCGCCGAGGCGTTGGCGGCGGTGACCGTGCCGTCTTTCGAGAAGGCAGGCTTCAGCTGCGGGATTTTCTCCGGCATGGCTTCGCGCGGCAGCTGGTCGGTGTCGACCACGGTTTCGCCCTTGCGGGTCTTCACGGTGACCGGGGCAATCTCGCGCTTGAACTTGCCGGACGTGGTGGCGTCCTGGGCGCGCTTCAGCGTTTCAATGGCGTAAGCGTCCTGCTGTTCGCGGGTGAACTGGTATTCGCCGGCGATCTTGTCCGCGAACAGGCCCATCGGGCCTTTGGAATAGGCGTCAGACAGGCCGTCCAGCGCCATATGGTCTTCAGCGGCCATGGTGCCGTACTTGTGGCCCTTGCGGACGTTCAGCAGGTGCGGGGCATTGGTCATGGATTCCATGCCGCCGGCGATCACGATATCGGCGTCGCCTGCGAGGATGGCGTTGCGACCCATGATGGCTGCCTGCATGCCGGAGCCACACATCTTGTTGATGGTGACGGCTTCGAGGCCCTTGTCCTGACCGGCATTGAAACCAGCCTGGCGGGCAGGGGCCTGACCCTGGCCAGCGGGCAGGCAGTTGCCCATGATGATCTCATTTGCTTCGCCTGGCGCGAGGCCGGCTTCCTTGACGGCGGCGGCGACTGCGATGCCCCCAAGTTCGTTGGCGCTGAGACCGGCGAGGTCTCCCAAAAGCCCACCCATTGGGGTGCGGGCCATACCAACGATTACGACCGGATCCTGGTCAGCCATGTGCGTCTCCTTGCTGCATCTGCGTAATTCTTTATTTCGGAAGGCACAAAGCGCCTGACAAGGGGGCGCGTCAAGCCCGACCAGGGGTCATTCGAGGTGCGGCAAACTGGGATCGATGGCGTCGCGGGGCCGGTCTCCGGGCGGGCGGAGGGCTCAGGTCCTGTGATGCGTGGGAATGGCAGGTGCCAGTTCAGATTTGCAGGGCGAGTCCGGCTTCCGACCCATGCTGCCAGACGACCCGTGCTGGGCCCTCAAGACCAACGGCGCGGGCATGCAGATACACAGTCGCAGGCAGCTGCTCATTGGTCGGGAAACGAATGCGAGCGCCCGAGGCAGAATAGTCCAGCACGATGCCTTTGCGGCGATAGCCGGAATCATAGGCGATCGCAGCTTCCCGATAGACCATGGCGCGCTTCGGGCGCGACTGGTTCACGGTTTTCGGAATCGATGACTGAGGTATGGTGGATTGCGCAAGTGTTCGCTGAATCCGACTGGCATCAGGCCCGTCAGGCTTTTTTGTTCCAAAAAGGCGCGGTTTCAGGGACATGAGTGTATTCAAAACGCTCCAGTTGCACTTGCACTCCACCCGTAGGGCAAGTCGTGGGCCAAAACGATTAATATCTCATTTAACAAAAGAATGAAGGCGGCACGATCTGTCGTGCCGCCTTCAGATTGCGTGATTCTGCGATCCAGTTACCAGATACGGATGCGGGCTTCTGGCGGCAGGTAGAGTGCGTCGTCAGGCTTCACGTCGAACGCTGTGTACCATTCGTCGAGGTTCCGGACGATGCCGTTCACACGGTAGTTTGCCGGCGAGTGAGGGTCCGATGCCATTTGCTGGCGGGTCGCCTCATCCCGGTATTTCGAGCGCCAGACCTGAGCCCAGGCCATGAAGAAGCGCTGGTCGCCGGTCAGGCCGTCGATCACCGGGGCTTCCTTGCCGTTCAGGGACATCTTGTAAGCGCGGTAGGCGAGGGAGAGGCCACCGAGGTCGCCAATGTTCTCGCCGAGCGTCAGCCGGCCGTTCACACAGGTTTCGCCATCGTCCAACGGGCAATAGGCCGAGTATTGTGCAACCAGCGCGTCGCCGAGCTTGCGGAAGGCGGCGAGGTCTTCGTCGGTCCACCAGTTCTGAAGCACGCCGTCGCCATTATACTTCGCGCCCTGGTCATCGAAGCCGTGACCCATTTCGTGCCCGATGACGCCGCCGATGGCGCCATAGTTCACGGCCGGATCCGCCGAGATGTTGAAGAAAGGCGGTTGCAGGATGGCGGCCGGGAAAACGATCTCGTTGAAGGCCGGATTGTAATAGGCGTTGATCGTTTGCGGGGTCATGAACCATTTGGTCTTGTCGACCGGCTGGCCAAGATCGGACAGGTTGTCCTGGGTCTGCCAGACCTGAGCCGAAATGATATTGTCGAGCGCATTGTCGCCCACGACCAGCGTATCATAGGTCTCGAACTTGTCCGGATAACCGATCTTCGGCGTGAACGCGTTGAGTTTCTCTTCCGCCTTCACCTTGGTCGCATCGCTCATCCAGCCGAGGTCTTCGAGATTCGCGGCCATGGCTTTGCGCAGGTTCTTGACGAGGTCATCCATCGCCGCCTTGTTTTCCGGCGGGAAGTAACGCGCGACGAACACTTTGCCGATGGCTTCACCCAGCGTGCCCTGAGTTGCAGAGACGGCCCGCTTCCAGCGTTCGCGCTGTTCCGGCTGGCCGCGCAGCGCGGTGCCGTAGAAGGCAAAGTCTGCATCATCAATGTCCTTCGGCAGGACGCCTGCATAGTCGGACAGGAAGTGCGCCGTCAGATAGGCCTTCCAGGTGTCGAGTGGGGTCTCGGCGGCCAGCTTGAACATGGCCGGGAAACCGCCGCCCAGTTTGGTGGCGTCTTCGGCCGAGATGCCGGCGGCGTCGAGTTCTTCCTGCGTCGGCGGAATTTGCGCGACCAGATAGTTTTGCTCATTGCCGACACCGATCGTGTCGAGCGCGCGAAGGACCGGGAAAGTGCCGGCCATGGCGACGAAATCATCCTTGCTCACCTTGTTGTAGGTGATGTCCGGATTGCGGGAGAGGGCGCGATCCCAGTCGGCTTTCGCGATGGCGGTTTCGAGGTCGAGCACTTTCTGGGCTTCGCCAGCGGCATCTTCATACCCGGCTTTGCCGAGAAGGAAGGTGAGGAGCTCGAGATACTTGCCGCGCAGTTCAACCGATTTCGCGTCATCCTTCAGATAGTAGTCGCGGTCCGGCATGCCGAGGCCGCCAAGTCCCATCTGGAAAATGTTGGTTTCGGGGTCTTTGTCATCCGCGAAGACGAAGCCGTTGATGGGAGACGCAAAGCCCGGTGTGCCGAACAGGACGGCCAGATCGTCCAGCGACTGGATCGCGTTGATCTTGTCGAGATAAGGCTGGGCAGGGGTCAGGCCTGCGGCTTCGATCGTATCGGTGTTCAGATAGGCGTTGTAGTAGGCGCCGATCTTGCCTTCGGGCGTGTCCGTCGCAGGCTTGGTCGCGGCGAGATCGTTGATGATCTTGAGGACGCGCTGTTCGGACTTTTCGGACAGCAGGTCGAAGGAGCCGTAGCGCGAGCGGTCAGACGGGATCACGAAGGAGTCGAGCCATTTGCCGTTGGTCCAGACATAGAAATCATCGCCCGGTTTGATGTCTGTCTTCTGCACACTGAGGTCGATACCCCAGCTGCCCCAATAGTCCGGCGCGGACAGAAGAAGCCCGTCAGCCGTTTCATATTTTCCGTCGGCATTGGCCACCGGCGGGGCGGTCAGTTCCTCAGCCGGTGCTGTCGCTTTCGGTGTGCAACCGGCAAGAAGCGCTACAGCTGCAGCGCCCATCAGCAGATGTTTCATGTTTGGTCTCTCCTTGCTCAAATTTTATGCCCCCTACCGCCGGCAGGGGGCAATTTTATGCTGTTTAGGTATCAGATCATTCTGCTGGCGCCATAGGCGAACTGTCAGTTCTGCCACTGGTTCCGATCAACTCTTCCTCGTCAATTGTGACATGGCCGGAATATCCGTCGCCAATATGCTGGAAGGGGTGGCCGCCCCAGGTCCAGGCGAAGATCCGCTTGATCTCGGCTCCAATCACGTAAAGCGCCGGAACCAGGAACAAGGTGATGAAGAGGGCAAAGCCGACCGCCGAACCAAGAGCCACGAGCATGGGCTTCAGGAACTGGGCCTGCACTGAGCGCTGTGACAGCAGGGGCAGGATCCCCACCATGGTCGTCAGCGAGGTCAACAGGATCGGCCGGAAGCGCGAGACGCCCGCATCGACCAGCGCCTGCACGGCGCCAGCGCCCTCATCCCTTCGTTTGTTCACATAGTCGATCAGCACAAGGTTGTCGTTGATCACGACCCCCGCCGCCGCCGCGATCCCGAAGAAGGAGAACAGCGCCATCGGTGTGTCCCACATCCAGAGGCCGTACAGCGCCCCGGCATACGCGAAGGGCAGGGCCATCATCAGCAGCAGTGGCTGGGTGTAGGAATGGAAGGCGATGGCCAGCAAGATGTACATGGCACCGATGGCGATCAGGCTGAGCCTGCCGATATCGGTCATGAACTGGTTTTCTTCCTCGAAGCCACCGGCCTCGCCGCGTTTCACATCGGGGAAACGTTTCTGGAAGTCGGGCCAGAAATTAGCTTCCATGTCCTGCATGATCTCGCCGCGGCCGCCTTCGCCTTTGACTTCGGCAAAGACATAGACCGAGCGCATGCGGTCGCGCCGCTGGATCCGGTTGATGCCTGGTGCATACGAGAAGTCTGCTACCTGGGTGACCGGAATTTCGCGGCCGTCCGCCGTGCGGACACGGAGTGAGTTGAGGCTGTCGAGGTCTTCGCGTGCCGCTTCCGGCAGGCGCACCATGACGCGGACGTCTTCGCCTTCACGGGGCAGGCGTTGCACTTCTTCGCCATAATAGGCCTGACGGAGCTGTCGCGTGACATCGGCCAGCGTGATGCCCAGCGTCTCGGCGCCCGGCTTCATGCTGATCTGGATCTCTTCGGCAGCCGAGGACAGGTTGTCGCCGATGTCATAGGCGCTGGAATAGGTCGCCAATTGCGCCTTCACATCATTCGCGGCATCGCGGAGGTGGTCGAGGTTCTGGTTGCTCAGCGCGAAGCGAACACCGCTGTCATTGTCATTGAACGTGAAGGCGAAATCGATCTCTTCGGCATCCTGGATCTCGCCGACATTGTCCCGCAGAATCTGGGCGAGGTCTTTTGACCGGATGGTTTCCGGACGGTCTTCGGGGGCCGCCAGGCCAACGAAAGCGCGCACGCGGGTGCCATATGCGATCACGGATGCGTCACGGATCAGACCATCTTTCACTTCCGGATGCTCGTCCTTGGTTTGCTGTTCGCTCTTCTCGATGCCAGCCTGGAGCTGGTCGCGCACCTGGATCAGGCGGTCATAGGGCGTCCCGTCCGGCATCGAAATCTGAACCTGGATCAGGTCGGCTTCGATTTCCGGCATGAAGGCGAAGGGCACGATCTTCATGCCCGACAGGCTGTAGGCCAGGTAGAAGAGGCAGAAGAAGAAGGCGGCCGTCGCATAGCGGAACTTCAGCGCGAATTCGAGTGCAGGCTTGTAGAGGTTGCCAGCAAACCAAAGCAGGCTGTCTGCGATCCTGCGCTGCAGTTTCATCAATGTGCCGCTGGCGCCTTCGAAGCTCTGTTTCTTCATGTGTGCCAGGTGAGCCGGCAGGATCAGCATGCACTCGATGATCGAGAAGGCGAGGGCCGCGACCACGACGAACGTGATTTGCTGCGTGAACTGCCGCTCCGGTCCGCTCAGGAAGGCCCATGGCAGGAACGCGATAACCGTCGTCAGAACGCCGAAGATGATCGGCTTCAGAACCATTTGCGTGCCGACAATGGCGGCGTCGATACCCTCGCGCCGTCCGCTCTCGACTTCCTTGTGTATGTTTTCGCCGACGACGATCGCGTCATCGACGATCACCCCGATGACCAGCAGCACAGCAAAGGTCGACAGGATGTTCCAGGATACGCCGAGATACGGCAGGATCAGGATGCCGCCGCCAAAGGCGGTGAAGATGCCGACCGTAACCCAGAGGGCCACAAGGGGGCGCAGGAACAGGAGCAGCACGATCATCACCAGCACGGCGCCTTGCAGGGCGGACGAGGTGATCAGGTGCATGCGGTCATTGAAGGCTTCGGAATCGTCCCACAGCACGTCCACCTTCACGCCTTCCGGCAGAATGCTGTTCTTCGGGTCGTTTGCGCGCTCGATATAATCGCGGAAACCCTTGGTGTATTTCACGACATCCATCTTGTCCGGGGCAGGGATCATGACGAAAGCGGTGGGCTCGCCGCCATAGATGGCGCTGAACTTGTCTGACACGAAGCCGTCAATGACATTGGCGACGTCTTCGACGCGAACCGTTCCCTGTTCCGAGGTCTGACGGATGATGATCTTGTTGAACTGGTCTTTCGTGTCGGCCAGCTGGCGCGCCGTAATCGCGACGTCTCCGGTGGAGGATTCGATCCGGCCGCCGGACGAGTTGAGCGAGGATTGCCGGATGGCATTGGCGACATCGCCGAAGCTGAGGCCGAAGCGGCGCAGCGATTCCTCGGTCACTTCGATGTTCACCTGCTCGTCCAGCGTGCCTTGAAGTTGGGCGAGTTCGCCGCCTGGCAACTGGGCGATGTCATCGCGGATGCGGTCAGCAAGCCGCTTCAGTTCGCGTCCCTCGACCTTGCCGTGGATCGCCAGGCCCATGTACTGGCCACGTTGTTCCCAGCGCGTCACCTGCGGCTGGAAGGCCGCTTGCGGCAAGTTGTTGATCTGGTCGACGCGGAGTTTCACCTCGTCGAGAAACTGGATCATGTCGATATCGTTGTTGCCTTCGATATTGACGTAGCCTGATCCTTCGGCGGACGTGGACGTCACGCGCTTGAGGCCGTCAATGTCGGCCACGGCTTCCTCGATCCGGGTAACGATCTGCTCTTCGACATCCTGCGGCGAGGCGCCCGGCCAGGCCACGGAGACCGTGGCGCCGTTGACGGCGACGACCGGGAACATTTCCCGCTCCATCGCGGTATATCCGAAGATGCCGCCGACAAAGCAGACGATCATGAGAAGGTTCGCAGCAACGGCGTTGCGCGCGAACCAGGCGACGATTCCGTTCATTCGGACGCTCCATCGGTGGCGGTCATGCGCATGGCGGTTTCCTCAGTCTTTGTCTCGTCCGACGTGATGTCCGTCGGTTCGAAGATCTTGATGGTGCCATCTGGCTGGCGCTCCATCACGGTAATGCTCATGCCGTCAAAGGCGGCCTGAATCGGGGAAGTGATGGCGAAATCGCCCTCATCGACGCCAGAGCGGATATAGGCGCCTTCGGTGTCGGAATAGATCAGGTCCACCGTCTTGATCGACAGCGTGCCCTTGTCAGGATTACCCACATAGATCCGGTCGTCGCCGCGCAGCGAAGCACGCGGTGCGATCAGGACGTCGGGGATCGTGTCACCCTCGATCACGGCATTGACGAACAGGCCGGGCGCCATCGGGGCACCATCGTCCGCACCGGCACCATAAGGGTCTTTCAGTTCGGCGATGACGTTGATCTGCCGGGTCTGGGAGTTCACAGCTGCAGCGGTGCGCACGACTTCGCCGGTCCAGTGGCGCTTGACCCCGCCAACGATGGCAGAGAAGTCCACCTTCGGACCCGGCTTTTGCGCGCTGGCGGCAAAGGCCAGCGGCAGGCCGAGGCGGCCCATCTCATCATCGTCCAGCGGCAGGGAAACTTCGACAACGTCATTGGCAAAGATGCCGCCCAGCGACTGACCGGTCGCAACCACCTGACCGATATCGACATTGCGCTCCCGCACGCGGCCGGAGAAGGGTGCGTAGACCGCCGTGCGTTCCAGCGCGAGTTCGGCGTCCTTCAGTTTGGCTTTCGCTGCGTTGAGTGCGGCTTGTGCCTGGGCGAGTTGAGGCTCGCGGCGCGCCAGCGGTGACACGTCGGTCAGGCCAAGGTCTTCGATGTCCTGGCGTGCGAGTTCAGCTTCAGCCATCTCGCGGGCAAGGCCCTGTTCGGCGGAGGCGACGCCGGAGCGTGCGCTGACGACGGCCAGCTCATAGTCGGCCGCCTCGACGCGGACCAGTAGCTGGCCCTGCTTGATGAAGCCGCCATCGATGAAGTCCGGCGAGACATAGGCGATCCGGCCGAAAATCTGCGGGGCAACCACGATTTCGCGGCGTGGGCGCACTTCGCCTTGCGCCTCAACGGCGATCTTCAGGTCACCGCGACGGACTTTTTCGGCAAAGACGTTGAGGCCGGTGCGGGCTTCTTCGGCCTTTTCGGGCACGGGCTTCAGGGCGCTCAGCGCCACCGTGCCGCCGATACCGAGGCCGACAATGATCAGAATGGGGGCTGCAATGGCAATAACACGGGCCATGAACGGGAACTCCTGGGGCTTACTCGGCTGCGGCTTCGGCGGACGTCGTTGGGGTCGAGGCGGTCAGGACAGGCAGTCCGCCGCCGAGGGCGAGGTGATAGGAAATACGGTTGGTGGCGCGATTGGATCGGACCGAGATGAGCTGGCTTTCCGCGGTCAGGCGGCGCGTCTGGGCATCGATCAGGTTGAAGATCGTGACCGAACCGCTGGTCGTATAGTTGCGCAGGGCCAGGTCTTCGGCGGCGCGTGCCTCTTCCAGCGCGCGGGCCTGAGCCTGTTCCTGTACGGATAGATATTCGTCTGCAGCCAGCGCATTTTCGACCTCGGACCAGGCCGACAGCGTGGTGGAGACATAATTTGCCACCGCCGCTTCGGCCTGCGCCACAGCCGCATCGCGCTGCGCGTCCAGCCGGCCGCCGGTGAAGATCGGGGCGATCAGGCTGCCGACAAGCCGGGCGGCGATCAATTCGGGATCGAAGGCATCGGCGAGCTCGGCCTGGCTGGTCGAGACGCTGCCCGTCAGGCGCAGGGCAGGCAGCATGGCAAGGCGAGCGGCTTCTGCGCGCATGCCGGCTGCCTCGATCCGCGCTTCGGAGGCAGCGATATCAGGGCGGCGGGACAGGAGCAGGGCAGGATTGCCTTCCGGCTGGAGTGGGCCAAGCGCGGGAAGTTCTGCGGACGCGGCAATCTCGGCAGCCGGATAGCGGCCAAGAAGGGTTTCGAGATAGCGGGCCGTTTCGCCAGTGATCTGGCGACGGGCGGCAATTGTGGCTTCGGCATTGGCCAGGGCAGAGCGGGCGGTGCGCACGTCGAGGGCGTCTGCCACGCCGCGCTGGAAGCGGCGCTCGGTCAGCAGGCGCACACGGTCGCGGGCGTCATAAGTCTGCTCGGCGACGTGTTCCTGGGCGAGGGCGTCGTTGAGATTGATCCAGGCAATCGCGGTCTGGGCGGCCAGCGACAGTTCAGCAGCGGCGAGATCGGCTTCGCTGGCGGTATAGTCCGCCTGAGCGGCGTTTACGGACGCACGGATCCGGCCCCAGAGGTCCAGTTCCCAGCTGGCATCAAGGCCAACGCCATAGACTTCGCTATTGGTGCGATCACTGCCGGAGGTGGTGGCAAACCCGGTCGATGTCTCACCGGCGGAAACGGATGCGTCGAGCGATGGCCGGCCAGATGAACGGGCCGAGCGCGTTGCGGCTTCGGCGGCTCGAACAGCTGCGGCGCGCGACTTCAGGGTCGGGTTGTTGGTGAGGGCTTCGCTGACAAGTGACAGCATGACCGGATCATTGAATTGGGCGAGCCAGTCGCCCTTCGGCGCCTTGCCAGCCACACCGCTGGCGGCCCATTCTGACGGGGCGTCCGGAGCTTGCGCAAAGAATTCAACGGGTTCGCCCGCCAGACCGCTCAGTTTTGCCGGTGAGGACGCGCATGCCGCAAGAATTGCTGTGCCCGCGAGTAGGATTGATCGTTTCATGCCTTCGGCATCGCTCCCTGTCTATCTTGGAGTGCGTTACGCTCGCACTAGTCGACTGTCAATGATAAATTATCGATTTTCAATAATTACATACATGTCAGATAAGGGCCCGAGGACAGGTGATCCGCCCTGAAGGGCTTGGCATTCTTCCGCTGTCGCGATAGCGGCTAAATCTTACAAGTGTGTGGAAGGTGGCCCGTCGGGAATCCGGATGAGTGAAGTCCTCGCAAATGGTGCCCGGAAAGGCGTTCGACGTGCAACAACGCTGCGCGTGCGCGACTTCATCGTGCTTGTTTCCTGCTTCACCGCTGTCCTGATCCTGCTGCTTGTGACGGGCTCGATTGGCCTGATCGAGGCGATTGTGGCCCTGATCGCTGCGGGCGCTGTGGCGGCGGCCTATTATGTCGGATCGGCCACCGTATTGCCAGCTTCAGCCGTATCTGATGGCGTGCCGGCCAGCATCGTGCCAAGTTCTTCGACAGCCTCAATTCCGCTGAAAGCCCTGCCACTGCCAGCGTTTGAGATCGATCTGGACGAACGCATCGTTGCGTTCAATGCCGAAGCCGAAGACATTTTGCGCCTCGACAACCGGGTTCGCCCCCGCGCCTCGACCGTGATCCGCTCACCTGCGCTCCTGTCGGCCATCGACAAGGCCATCCACGAAAAGATCGATGCCCCTTTGTCTGTCGAAGTGGATGCCGGACCGAACGAGACCTGGCGGGCGCACATCTCCCGGCCGTCAGATATCGACCGGGTGCTAATCGTCCTGGAAGACCTGACCCCGCTGCGTCGCGCGGCCCGTGCCCGTTCGGACTTTATCGCCAATGCCAGCCATGAGCTGCGCACGCCGCTGACGGCGCTGTCCGGTTTCATTGAGACGATGCGCGGCCCGGCCAAGGACGACAAGGAAAGCTGGGGCCGTTTCCTCGACATCATGGCGGTCGAATCTGAACGCATGTCGCGCCTGATATCCGACCTGTTGTCCCTGTCGCGGATCGAGTCCTCTGAGCAGGTTGCCCCGCGCGATCAGGAAGACGTGCAGGAGATCATGTCCTCTGGTACGGCCGCACTGGAAGGCTTTGCAGATGAGCGCGGCATTCGCCTTGACGTATCCGGCACCGATGCGCCGCTGCCCGTGATCGGTAACCGGGACGAGCTGATCCAGGTCGTCGAAAACCTGATCTCGAACGCCATCAAGTATTGCCGGAAAGATGGCACGGTACGCGTCACCTATGGCTTCGCCTCTGATATGTCAGAGGCCCGCGCGCGTGCCGGACAGGCCTGGGATGACAGCGAGCGGATGACGCTGCTGCAGTCGATCAACAGGCCAGGTCCGGGGGAGCCGGCCGTCTGGGTGCGGGTGGAAGATGAAGGCCCCGGCATCGAGCGGGAACACCTGCCGCGTCTCGGCGAGCGCTTTTATCGCACAGACCAGAGCCGGGGCGGCAAGATCACCGGCACCGGGCTTGGCCTCGCCATTGTGAAACACATCATGGCCCACCATCGCGGCGGCATGGCGGTGGAAACGGCGATGGGGAAGGGGTCGGCCTTCGGGGTCTGGCTGCCGGCCATGCGTCGCGAGACCGGCGGCGTCTAGACTCTAGTCGGCGGCGCGGTTGCGGGCGTCAAACCAGTCGGTCATCAGGTCGCCCGGCATCCGGCCAAGGTCACGATACCAGTCTGGCAGGTTCTGCAGCATTTCCGCCGTATCGCCCCAGCGGCGCAGGTTTACGTCGGCCGCAGCATGGAACGCATCGCGCAGGCGGTTCTCATCGAGCGGTTCGAAGCTGTTCATCCCAGTCATTCCGGTCAGGCTTTTCTGCATGACGAGCGTGGTTTCGAGTGTTGCGGCGGCAACGGACAGAGCCGAACGCCAAGGCATGAGCCAATATTCCATATTACCCAATTCCTTTTCTTGCCTTCTAGACTACGCCTCTATGCTGCATTGCACAACAAGACTCGTGCCAAACGCGGCGCGGACCCTGTTTCTGATTTAAAACAAGGCATTCCGCGCCGCGAGGCATGAGATTTGGGCGCCGGTTCAGAACCAGCTGCGCAGGCCGATGACGAAAACTGTCTCGTCCGGGTCACCGCCCGCCGCCTCGATCCGGTCGGCTGTGTCCCCGAAGGCGCTGTGGTATTCGACGCCAATGTAGGGCGCGATTTCCCGCTTGATCTCATAGCGCAGCCGCAGGCCTGCCTGCAGGCTGGTGAGGCCAGTGCCAAGCTCGCGCTCGGGGATGTCCTGCGCCGAGAAGGCCGCCGAGAGCCGGGGCTGGAGGATCAGCCGATTGGTCAGCAGCAGATCATACTCGGTCTCGAAACCGGCGGTCAGGTCGCCTTTCTCGCTGAGATAGGCCGCCCCATCGACTTCGAACCAATAGGGCGCCAGCCCCTGAAAGCCGAGCACGGCATGGGCGAGGCCCTTCGGCTCGAAATCATAGCGGACACCCGTCTGGAGATCAAAATAGCGCGAGATGGCATGCGACCAGAGCAGCTGGACTTCGGCGTCTTCGAATTCCTGCGTGTCGAAGGAATACTCGCCCTCGGTCTTCAGCCAGATCTTGTTGATGTCGCCGCCATACCAGGCATTGGCATCCCACACGCCGACGGTCTTATCATCCGTGAGCTGCACTTCAGCCCGGTCGAACATGATCTTGGCGAAGGGCGTGTTGCCGGAATGCGCCTGAACGTGGGTGCGGGCGGCATCCATTTCGGCCGGGTCGAAATAGGCATCGGCCTGTGACCAGAGTTTATCCCCGGACGGCGCGGCGTCATGGTCATGCGGCTGCGCTGAGGCGCTGGCCACAATGGCGCAGGCCGCGAGTGAGGTGAGGAAGAATTTGCGCATCACTTCATCTCCCCATTCATGTCATGACCCATGGCGGAATGATCCATCATGTCGTGATCCATTTTCTCATGGTCCATGTGCTCATGATCCATCGGCATTTTGTCACCAGACGGAAGAACCGACACGACCTGCATCATGCCCGCATGCATGTGATAGAGCAGGTGGCAGTGGAAGGCCCAGTCGCCGACATGATCTGCCGAGACATCGAAGGAGAGTTTCTCGCCGGGTTTCACGATCACGGTATGTTTGCGCGGGCTATGGTCGCCGCCGCCATTCACGAGGTCGAAGAACATGCCGTGCAGATGGATCGGGTGCGGCATCATCGTGTTGTTGATCAGCGTCACCCGAAGGCGTTCGCCCTCATGGAAGATGATGGGCTCTCTCACTTCCGAGAACTTCACCCCGTCGAAACTCCACATGTAGCGTTCCATGTTGGAGGTGAGGTGGATCTCCATCTCCCGGCCCGGCGGGCGCGGGTCCGGGTTCGGCGTCAGGCTCCGCAGCTGCGAATACCGCATCACGCGATGGCCGACATCTTCCAGGCCGATGCCGGGCTCATCGAGGCGGCTCATTGGCATCATGGCGATATTGGTAACGCCGGGGCCTCGGGTGAGGGTCTTCTTCTCGACGGGCCAGTTGGCGTCTGCTGTCATGTCGTGCTTGGAATGATCCATCTCCATGCCGCTCATGTCGTGGCCGGAATGGTCCATGCCGGGCATGGTGGAATGATCCATCTTGCTATGGTCCATGCTCCTCATATCCATCTCGCCCATATCCATGCCACCCATGTCCATGGACCCGTGATCCATGCCCATGTCCTTCATCGTCAATGTGGGGACGGCGCGGATGGTTGGCGCTTCCGCGCGCATTCCGGGCTGTGGGCCGAAGGTCGCGACCGCCTGTCCGGACCGGTCGATACTCTCCGCCACAAAGGCATAGGCGCGATCTTCCTTCGGCTCGATGATGACGTCATACGTCTCGGCGACACCCATCTGGAATTCGTCGACTTCCAGTGGTTGCACACTCAGGCCGTCGGCTGCGACGATGGTCATCGGCAGGCCGGGCAGGCGGACATTGAAAATCGTCATGGCCGAGGCATTAATGATGCGCAGGCGCACACGCTCGCCGGTTTTGAACACACCGTTCCAATTGTCGGCGGTGGCGTGGCCATTGATCAGGAAATGATAGGTCGACCCGGTCACATCCGCGATGTCGCGCGGCGACATGCGCATCTGACCCCACATGGCCCGTTCATCCCATGCGGCGCCGAGACCTTTCTCTTTCGCGTCCTTGAGGAAATCGCCCATCGTGCGCTGCTGGAAATTATAGGCCGCGCTCATCTTCTTCAGCTTGGCGAAGATCCGGTGCGGGCTCTCAAAGCTCCAGTCTGACAGGACCAGCACATATTCGCGGTCATGCTGGACCGGATCGTGATGCTTCGGGTCGATGATGAGCGGGCCATAGAGACCGACCTGTTCCTGAAGACCGGAATGGGAGTGATACCAATAGGTGCCCGCCTGCGGCACGGCGTATTTGTAGGTGAAGGTTTCACCCGGGCGGATGCCGGGGAAGGTGACGCCCGGCACACCGTCCATCTGGAACGGCACGAGCAGGCCGTGCCAGTGCACGGACGTGTCCTCATCCAGTGTGTTGGTGACGTTGAGCGTGATCTCGTCTCCTTCGCGGAAGCGGATCAGCGGGGCGGGCAATGTGCCGTTCACCCCCGTCGCTTCACCGGCACGGCCGTCAATGCGGACCGGGAACTTGCCGATGGAGAGGTCAAACTTCGTGGCCGTCACCGGCTCAAGGCCCGTATTGCCGTCGCTGGCGCTGCGAGCCCAGGCGGGCAGCAGGGAGGATAGGCCGAGCAATAGCCCGCCCTGCAGGGAGGTCTGTAGGAATCGCCGTCTGTTAAACATGGGAACACCTTCTTGAATTGAGAGGAAAAGGGCATGGTAAGCGGGCGCGCCTTCAGGGCACGTCCGGCCGGGCCGGTCTCAATTCAGGAAGCGGGTTTTCAACTGTCTCGGTGTCTGCCGGGGTGGCCCGGCGGCCTCATAGAGCGCGCGCTTGGGTGGCCTCACCTGCATTTGCGGTAGCGCCGCCACGTCTGCCAGCTGGAACAGGGCAGGGGCCGGGCTGATAGGAATGGCCGGTGTCGGCACAGTCTGAGCGATCTGCAGGATCAGCTGCGTATCGGTGCCGCAATGCGGGCAGGTCGCTGTGTCATGCTCCGGCGCGGTGGTCTCGTCGCAGGCATGACCGGCGGGCATCTCATGCGCCATCGCCATCGCTGCGGGCGCCATGTCCTGCGGCACGGCGCAAGCGCAAAGCGCCTGCTGCGCAGCCAGGAACAGGGCAAGACCTGCCAGAAGGAAAGGGCGGAACAGGGTCATTTATACTGCCGGTTCGGTCGGTGCGGGTGCACCGATCCTGACTTGGATCATATACATGATGCGCCGCGCGCGCAAAGCAAGCCGGGCCAGCTCTTGATCTGCCGCGCCCGTCCGCCGAGAGTTCGCGGACCCCAAAGAGGCGCCTTGGTATGAAGTCCGCAAAAGCCCTGCATCAGCTTGAGACGATCATGCAGGACGCTGCTGAGCTGGCTATGGTCTGGACAGCCCGCAGAGGCGAACTTGTTGTCGATGAAAAGTCTGCCGGGCAATTTGCCTCGAACGCAGACATCGACATCGAAGAGCATCTGAGGCGTGATCTGTCGCAGGCCTTCGGTGACAGCCAGATCCTTGGCGAGGAGTTGGGCGGCGATCTGGGGGCTGATGTCACCGGCTGGGCTGTCGATCCAATTGATGGAACATCCAACTTTTTGCTGGGCTTGCCGCTCTGGGGTATTTCTGCGGGCTATCTGGAAAACGGTGTTTCGGTGATGGGCGCGATTGCCTTGCCGGAGCTCGGCCTGCTGCTCTCAGCGGCAACGGGAACTGGTCTTCGCGTGAACTGTCTCCCGCAGAAGGGAGGCTCTCGTCTCCGCTCCGTAAAAGTGACGGCGCTCGGCGAGAACGACTTCGAACCGGGCTCGACAACGGACGCTCGCGCAGAGGCCTACAGGGATCAGGGCTTTGCCGTGGTCCGCTATCGCTGCGCTGTTTTCTCTCTGGCGTCTGCCGCGCTGGGGCGGATGAACGGCTATTTCGAGAATGGCTGCGGGCTGTGGGACGTTGCGGCGGCAGAGGTCATCTGCCGCGAAGCCGGGATGGCCGTCGATGTCAGAAATATCGCGCCGGGCCGTTATTGTGTTGATGCCCGCTGGACCTGAGTTTTGCCCCGTTTTCGCCTTTTGCGAATGCGATTAGAGTTCCATCATGTCTGAAGCGCTGCCCGGAAATTTTGTGCCGTCTCCTGCCCGTGGGCGGGTGCTTGTGTTTGATTCCGGTGTGGGCGGCCTCACCGTTGCGGAGGAGATCCGCGCGCTCGGACCGGCGCTGGGCGTGCACTATGCCGCCGATTCCGGGTTCTTCCCCTATGGCGACAAGTCAGACGATGCGCTGCGCGAGCGCCTGCCGAAAGTGGCGAAGGCGCTCTGCGACCGTGTCCGTCCGGACGTATTCGTGATTGCCTGCAACACGGCCTCGACGCTGGCCCTTGCCGAGGTGCGCGCCGTGCTGGATATCCCGGTCGTCGGCACCGTGCCTGCGATCAAGCCCGCCGCTGGCCTGACGCGGACCGGCACGGTCGGCCTGCTGGCAACGCCCGGCACGATCCGGCGCGCCTACACCTCTGAGCTGATCCAGACATACGCCGGACACCTGCATGTCATCATGCATGGCAGCATCGAGCTTGTCCGTCTCGCTGAAGCGCACGCGCGCGGCGAAGACATTCCCATCGACCGGTTCGCAGAGGCGCAGGCGCCGCTGTTCGATGTGCCGGGCGGAGAGGAGATCGATACGGTGGTGCTCGCCTGCACGCACTTTCCGCTGGTGCGCGGCCAGTTGATCGCCAGCGCGCCCCGGCCTGTCAGCTATGTGGATTCCGGCGCCGCGATTGCGCGCCAGACCATCCGTGTCCTGCCGGTTGAGACGGAAGCGCGCGGCATTGGCGGTGAGGCGTTTTTGACGAGTTCGCCTGAGGACGAGGCAGATCTTGCACTCGTCCTCAGGCGGTACGGTTTCCCGGAAGTTCAGCGCGTGGCGATCGAGCCGATGGACACGACTTCGGCACCGACAGAACCGTAGAGGCTCGGCCAGGGGGCGTCCTGCACTTCCACAACTTCGGTTTCACCGAAGCCATTGAAGCGGCTGGACATGGCACGGCCATAGGCGCCCAGGTTGCCGAACTCGATATAGTCGCCTTCGCCAAGGTTTGCCGGCAGCATGATCTGCTCCGGGAACTTGTCGGTCGAGTCGCAGGTCGGGCCGTAGATGGTGTAGGCTTTCATGCCTTTCATCTTGCGGCCATTGCCAGAGATCACGCGCATCGGGAACTGCCAGCGCTCGTGCACGGCATCGTAGAGGGCGCCATAGGAGCCGTCATTGATGTAGATCGCATCTTCCTTCACCAGGTCGATGCGGCACAGCAGGCTTTCCGACTCGGCGACCAGCGCACGGCCCGGCTCGCACCAGAGGTCAGCGTTTTCGAGAACGAACATGTTCTCGAACGAAGCTTCGACCATGGCGGCATAGGATTCCAGCGAGGGCGGCGCGCCATCGGCATAGATGGACGGGAAGCCGCCGCCGACATCCACGATGTCGACCGTGACACCAGCCGTGATGATGATCCGCGACACGTCAGCCATGGCAGTCGCCCAGGCCGTCGGCTTCAGCGCCTGGCTGCCGACATGGAACGAGACGCCCAGTTCGTCAGCATAGCGGCGGGCTTCGCGCAGGATTTCTGCAGCATCGTCCGCGCTCGCACCAAACTTGCCGGCCAGCGGCAGGGCAGCACCCTCACAGGACACAGCGACACGAACAATGATCGTCAGGTCCGACGGGTGGCCGGTTTCCTCGAGGATCTTGTTCAGTTCAGCCATCGTGTCGGTGACGAAGATGCGCACGCCGAACTCGTGATAGGCACGGGCAATGGCGCGGCGGTTCTTCACCGGGTGCAGGAAGGCAATGCGTGCCGAAGGGAACCGCGTACGGATCAGTTCGACTTCCCTGTCGGAAGCGCAATCGAAGCTGCGAACGCCGCCAGCCCAGAGCGCGTCAAGAACGTGCACGCCAGGGTTTGCCTTCACGGCATAGAATGGCTCAGCCGAGAAAGACTCGCGGAACCATTTCGCCGACGCGGTGACGCGCTCGGGACGAAAACACCAGACAGGCATGTCCGGTTGGGACTCACGTACAACGTGAATGGGGGTAGCATAGGAGTGCATGACACCTAACCTCCAAAGGGCTTTTAACCAGCTTTGGGCGTTAGTACGGGGGCCCCCACTGAGTGGGTTAGCGCAGAGTGTCCGCCACATCTCTATTTCGAACTGCGATGTAGTGGACAAATTCCGGGCACGCAAGAGAAAATATTTTACGGGGCTGAAATTTTGTCATGAAAACTTCTCCCCCTCGGTCTGTCGTAATTGTTGGGATTGGTTAACGTTGTTAGGTCTTGGGAAGCTTTGCGGATAGATGTGCACACAAGTGGGAAAGATTTGAGCATGAAGCCTGTCTGCCGTCCGGCCATCGTCCTGGTATTGGCCGCCCTGATCCTGGCGGCAGCCTGCGGACGTACGGACCTGTCCAAGCTGGAGGTCGGCGACAAGATCGTCACGCCGTCGATCACGGGCGCCGATGCGCAGAAGATCAAGATCGTCGGTTCGTCCACGGTGTCGCCTTTCTCCACGGCGGTGGCCGAGCAGTTCGGGGCGGTGTCCAAATGGCCGACGCCTGTGGTCGAGACGACCGGAACTGGCGGCGGCTTCAAGGCCTTCTGCCTCGGCACGGGGCCGCAACAGCCAAGCATTTCAAATGCCTCCCGTCCGATCAAGGACAGTGAGCTGGCGCTTTGCGCGGGGAACGGCATCAGCCGCCCGATCGAGATCCGGATCGGCTATGATGGCATCGTCATCGCCAATGCGAAGGCCGGGCCTGATTTCGACATCACCAAGGCCCAGCTTTACCGGGCCCTCGCAAAGGAGCTGCCGGACGGGGAGGGCGGTTTCAAACCGAACCCCTACCGCACCTGGCGTGAGGTTGACCCGTCCCTGCCGGACGAGCCCATCCTCGTCTTCGGTCCACCGCCGACCTCTGGCACGCGGGATGCCTTTGTCGAGCTTGGTATGGAGCACGGGGCCCTCGAGGATCCGCACATGACGGTGCTGCAGCAGCTCGACGAAGACAGGTTCCTTGACCGTGCGCATACGATCCGAACCGACGGTGCATGGGTTGATTTCGGTGAGAACGACGCCGCCGTTGTTCAGGCGCTGACCAAGACGCCGACGGCCATCGGTATTCTCGGTTACTCCTTCCTGGAGCATAATTCCGACCGGGTGAAGGCCAGCCTGCTGTCCGGCGTGACACCAGATTTCGAGCACATCAAGGATGGCGACTACGGCCTCTCGCGCATGCTGTACTTTTATGTGAAGCGGGAAAACCTCGGCTCTGTGCCGGGGATCGCAGACTTTGCGGCCGAGTTCGTTTCCGACAGCGCCATGGGTGAGGACGGCTATCTGCTCGACAAGGGTCTCATTCCGTTGACGGATGAAGACCGGTCGACCGAACAGGCAAAGGCCGCTGCCCTGGAGGCAGGCTCTGAGGACTAAGACTTCCTGTCAGTGTCTTCGGGCTTTTTGGATTTTTCGGATTTCGGATTGAGATTGAGCTGGGGTGGAATGACCAGTTCCAGCGGCTTCTTGCGTCGGCGCAGACGTATCTTCTGCCAGAAGCGTTTGCGGGCAGGGGCTGGCAGCGGCTGCAGGTTTTCGATGAAGGCTTCGGCGCAGGCGCGCCAGCTGAAGCCTTCGGCATACTTGCGGCAGGTTTCCCGGTCGAGGTCGAGACACGCCACAGCGCCCGCAGCCAGGTCGCCGTCAATCGGCGTTATGGTTCCGGCATTCGAGCCGGGGATCACATCGCGCGGGCCGGTCGCTTCATAGGCGGCCACCGGCGTACCCGACGACATGGCTTCCAGCACGACCAGGCCGAACGTGTCAGTCAGGCTCGGGAAGACGAAGACATCGGCGCTCGCATAGCAGGTGGCGAGGTCTTCATTGAAGCGGGCGCCCAGGAATTTGACTTCCGGATAGCGCTTCTTCAGCTCTTCTCGCTGCGGACCGTCGCCGACGATGACTTTCGTGCCCGGCAGGTCCAGCTCGGCAAAGGCTTCGATATTCTTTTCGACGGCCACCCGGCCGACATTCAGGAAGATCGGCCGCTCGAAGCCCTCGAACGGGTCGCCCGGCTGGCCTTCTTCAATGCGGCGGGACGGGTGGAACAGCTCGGTATCGACGCCGCGGCCCCAGGCCACAAGATTGATGAATTGCTTGGCGCGCAGCTCCTCCACCATGGAGGGTGTCGGCACCATCACTTTTCCGGAATATTTGTGGAACCAGCGCACGAAGGAGTAGCCCCAGGATAATGGGACGGGCAGGCGCGCGGAGACATATTCCGGGAAGCGTGTGTGATAGGCGGTCGAGAAGGGGTGTTTGATCGTCAGGCACATAGCGCGCCCGGCCATGCCCAGCGTGCCTTCGGTCGCGATATGCACGGCGTCCGGCTCGAACTCGTTGAAGCGTTCCTCAATCTCGCCACGGGCGAACAGGGCCAGCTTGATCTCCGGATAGGTCGGCAGCGGCATGGTCATGAAGCCCTGCCCCGGGTGGACGACCTCCCAGACATGGCCCATCGCCTCTGATTCGGCGATCACGCGCTTCATGGTGCGCACGACGCCGTTCACCTGGGGGTCCCAGGCGTCTGTCACGAGCATGATCCGCATGTGGACTCCCATCAATGCCACGCAGCCGCGCGCAACATGGCGGGCTTGGGCGTGACCGTAAAGGCCCGATTAGCTGTCCGGCCCTCTCGCGTTGGACCTTTTCCGGCGATATAGATTTGCTGCAATTCGGCAGGAACTCGTGCAAGACCTGCCCCGTTATTACATTTTGTACCAAAATCATTGCTTGAATGGGGCTTTACCATGACCGACACGCTGACTTCCACCCACTTCGTCTGGGACGCCCTCGACTCCAACAAATTCGTTGACGAGGAGGCGCTGCTGGATGCGCTCCTGAAGGAGGCGCCCGTAAGTGACGAATTGCGTCAGGCGGCCACACGCCGGGCGCTGGATCTGGTGGAGACAGCCCGGGCCATGGGGCGCCGCAAAGGCATGATGGAAAGCTTCCTTGAGGAGTTCGGCCTGTCGAACGCCGAAGGCCTTGCCCTGATGTGTCTTGCCGAGGCGCTGTTGCGCGTGCCGGACGCCGAGACCCGCGACGACCTGATCGCAGAGAAGATCCGCTCCGGCAACTGGGGCACCCATAAGGGTCAGTCGGAGTCCTGGCTGGTCAATGCCTCCACCTGGGGCCTGATGCTGACCGGACGCGTCATCGGCGTGCCAGCGGCTGCCCGCAAGGGGCCGGGGGATTTCATCTCCGGCCTGGTTCGCGAGAGCGGTGAGCCGGTGATCCGCGCAGCCATGATGCAGGCCATGCGCATCATGGGCGAGCAATTCGTCCTTGGCCGGAACGTGAAGGATGCGCTGAAGCGCGGCGGCCGTATGGTGCGCCAGGGCGACGCGGCGCATTTCAGCTTCGACATGCTGGGGGAGGGCGCGCGTACCGCGTCCGATGCCGAGCGTTACCTGAAAGCCTATCAGTCCGCGATTGAACAGGTCGCCGCCGAAAAAGACAAAGCCCTTGCGCCGGAAGCGGCCAATGGGGTTTCGGTCAAATTGTCCGCGCTGCATCCGCGCTTTGAGGCCGTCAATGAGGCTCGCGTGATCAAGGAAATCTATCCGAGCCTGCTCGGCCTCTGCAAACAGGCCGCCGATGCGAACATCAATCTTTGTCTCGATGCGGAGGAAGCCGACCGGCTGGTCCTCTCCCTCAAACTGTTCGAACATCTGGCCCGCGAGCCTTCCCTGAAAGGCTGGACGGGACTTGGCCTTGCCGTGCAGGCCTATCAGAAACGTGCCGGCGGTGTGATCGAAAAGCTGAAACAGCTGGCCGGCGACACGCGCCAGCGCTTCATGGTGCGCCTCGTGAAAGGCGCTTACTGGGATAGCGAGATCAAGCATGCCCAGGTCGAAGGCTTCCCCAACTTCCCCGTCTTCACGACGAAGCAGGGTACGGACTTCCACTATCTCGCCTGCGCGAAACAGCTGCTGGAGGCGAGCCCTGTTCTCTATCCGCAATTTGCGACCCACAATGCCCACACGCTGGCAACCGTGGACCTGATGGCAGACTCCATGGGCGTCACCGGTTTTGAATTCCAGCGCCTGCACGGGATGGGCGAAGCGCTCTACGGCGCGGCCAAGGCGGGCAATCGTGTGCGCGTCTATGCGCCGGTCGGGGCACATAAGGATCTGTTGCCCTACCTCGTTCGCCGCCTGCTGGAGAATGGCGCCAATACAAGCTTCGTGCATTCCTTCCTCGATCCGGACGTGCCCGCCGAACAGGTCGTCGCCGATCCGATCACCAAGGTCGAAGCCGGCCCGCGTCGGCACCCGCGCATTCCGACGCCGCCACGCCTCTATGGGCCTGAGCGCCGCAACTCGACCGGCATGGACCTGTCGCAACAATATGTGCGCGATGACATCGCCTCCGCCGTCCGCGCCTTCCGCGACAGCCCGGCCATCGCCGCCGGTGCTATCGTGTCCGGCAAGGCGGAGACAGGCGGCGGAGATCTCTGCCGCGTACCGTTCGACACGGAAAAGGTACTGGGCGCCTGCAAGGAAGCCAGCGAAGACGCGATCGACCGCGCCCTTGATGTGGCCGTGAAGTTCCAGCCCGGCTGGAACAAGCTCGGCGGCCCGAAACGGGCGAGCCATTTGCGCGCCATGGCCGATGCGCTGGAAGAGGGCGCCCCGCGCCTCATCGCGCTGATGGCACAAGAGACAGGCAAGACGCTCAATGATGGCGTCGCCGAAGTGCGCGAAGCGGTCGACTTCCTGCGATACTATGCGATGGGCGCCGAGAAGGATTTCTCCGCCCCGATCCGTCTGCCCGGCCCGACGGGGGAGACCAACAACCTGTCCCTGCACGGACGAGGCGTTTTCTGCTGTATCAGCCCGTGGAACTTCCCGCTGGCCATCTTCACCGGACAGCTCGCCGCTGCGCTTGCCGCCGGCAACACGGTCGTCGCAAAGCCTGCCGAGCAATCGCCGCTGATCGCTTTTGAAGCCGTGAAACTGTTCCACAAGGCCGGCCTGCCGGTGGAGGCGCTTCACCTTCTTCCCGGCAAGGGCGAGACGGTTGGCGCGAAGCTGACATCAGACCTGCGTGTGTCCGGCGTCTGTTTCACGGGCGGCACGAGCACGGCGCGCCTGATCAACCGGACGCTGGCCGGGCGCGATGGCGCGATCATTCCACTGATCGCCGAGACGGGCGGCCTGAACGGCCTGTTCGTCGACACGACCGCCCTGCGCGAGCAAGTGCTCGACGACATGATCACGTCCGCGTTCGGCTCTGCGGGCCAGCGCTGTTCGGCGCTGCGCGTCGCCTTCCTTCCGAAAGCCACGGCAGACAGCCTGATTGAAGGTCTGATCGGTGCCATGAACGAGCTGAAGCTCGGCGACCCTGCCCAGCCTGACACGGATGTCGGTCCAATCATTGATGGGGAGTCCCGCGAAATGCTGGAGGCCCACCTGGAGACAATGAAGGCGACTGACGGCGTGAAAGTGCTGCATCAGATCGATGCCGGCGACATTGGCCGCGACGGCTACGGCTTCGGCCCTGCGCTGGTGGAACTCTCCTCCCTCGATCAGATCACGGAAGAGAAGTTCGGTCCGATCCTGCACATTGTCCGCTATGATCCGGACGATGTGGCCAAGGTCGGCGCGGCGCTGCATGCCAAGGGCTATGGCTTGACGCTGGGCATCCATTCCCGTCTCGAAAGCTTCCACAAGGCTGTTCAGGCGGCGGTGCCGGCGGGCAATTGCTACGTCAACCGCTCGATGACCGGCGCTGTCGTGGGCGTTCAGCCGTTCGGCGGGGAGGGCCTGTCGGGCACCGGACCAAAAGCCGGCGGGCCGCACTATCTTCACCGCTTCGCCACAGAAAGAGCGGTCACGGTGAATATCACGGCACAGGGAGGTGACGCCGAACTTCTCAGCCTGTAGGTTCGCAAAATGAGAAACGTCCTGATCCTGTCCACGGCGCTGTTACTTGCGTCAGTTCCCAGTGCCTGTGGCCAGGCGGGGCAAACCGCCGAAGTGCCGGCGACCGATCCGCAACCGGAAGAGCCCCCGGTTGTCGAACCTGCAGCGGCTCTGCCAGATCCGATGGCAACCAGGATCGCGGACCTGCCGCGTTCCATTGTCGTGGATGATGACGTCATCAAGGCCGATATCCGCTTTGACGAGGCTGTCTTCTCCTTTGCGCCCGCCATCGCGATGGACGTTGTGGAAGATGCCCGTATCCGGCTGGACGCCATGACGGCTGACGCCGAAGCCTACAAGCAGGCCGACCCGACCTATTTTCGCCCCTATGGCCTGAAGATCGACTGGAGGGTCACCGGCGCCGCAGGCACTCTGGTTGGACTGGAAGGGTTTCAGTACACGTTCACCGGCGGCGCGCACGGCAACTACTTGACCGATGGGCGCATCTACAATGCGCTGACGGGAGACCAATTGCGCATTGGACTTCTGTTCACCGATCAGGAGGCGGCCGCCACCGCGCTTTCAGGCACGGTCTACGAGGCAATTGCTGACGCCAAAGTGTCGCGCAGCGGCACGTCAGATGGCTATCAGATGTTCCTTGGCGAATCGAAGGACGCAATCTCCGTCTCGGATATCCTGTCCGGGAATATCAGCCTCATCGCATCGACTGAAGACGGCAAGCTGGGCGGCTTTGTGTTACACTATGCGCCGTATGAGATCGGTTCGTATGCGGAGGGGTCTTACCATGTCACCATCCCGCAGGCTGACTTTCACGAATTCCTGAAGCCCGAATATCAGAGCCTCTTCGCAGGTGAGCCGGCAGACATCGACCGGGCGGACGACTGAGCGCTAGTGCCTGCAGCGCCGGAAGGCGAAGCCCTGGCCTTTTGATCCGTCGATCAGGGAAATCTCCGCAATCATCCGGTTTCCGTCGCGGGCATAGCGGATGCGTTGAGGATAGTCGTGGCTGGGGTCTGCGAAGGTGATGCTGGTTTCGCTGCGTTCGATTTCCGTAAAGGCGGAAGGACCTTTCCCGGCCGGATAGGCATTGAACACATAAGCCTCGCCGGGGGCTTTACCTGGATCGATGCGCGACTGTTCAAAAAAGGTCACCGCGTCGCCCTTCAGAGAGAGGGCATAGCCGAACAGATAGCCATGGTCCGGCCGGGACCAGACTTCGCGGTAATCGCCATCGATATTTTCCCAGCAGCCACTGATCCAGCCAAGTGGATGGTCTGACGTCTGCTCAGGCGCGCTGACGCAGGCGCCAAGCAGGGCGAGGACGAGAAGAAAGGCGGCGCGTTTCATGGCGCGACCAGCGTGCAGCCGAGGCCCGGCGTGAACCGGGCTTCCGCGCTGACCTGGCCGTCCAAAGCGGAGGCGCGCATGACATCGCCGTCGCTGCTGAACGAAATACCCGTCATATCTGTCGTGAAATCCTGCTCGCAGCTTTCCATGCTGCGGCCGGAAACATGCACGCAGGAACAGACATGAACCGCGCCGAACGCTGTATAGGTCTGGGCATGGCTTGTCTCGCTGGTCTCAGCCGCCTGAGGCTCCACCGGCTGGGGCGACCCCAGCCCGCACCCTGCGGCCAATGCGACAGTTATCGCGAGAAGCGCTTTGACGTATCTCACCTTTTTCCCCTAAGTCTGAACTGTAACAGTAGGAGAGAAGCGCCATGGTGCGCAACTTTTTCATCGCGTGCGCCGCATTGCTGATGCCCTTTGCGGTAGCAGCCCAGCCGCTTGTGCCGCTGCCGGCGCAGCCCGAGGGCCTCGCCTGGCCGACATCTAGCTGGGAGACGGGCGAGATTCCGCCGGAGGCTGAAGCAGCGGTTCGGGAACTGATCGCCAATGCCATGGCCGGGGGCCGCAACGACGTGGCGGGCGTGACCCATGGTGTGGTCATCATCTACAAGGGCAAGCTTGTGGCAGAGGCCTATGGCGACGGCTTTGGCCCGGACACGAAACATATTTCGTGGAGCCTGGCAAAATCCATCACGTCGGCACTGGTCGGCCGCGCCGTCCAACTCGGCCTGATTGAAGACATCGACGCACCCATGCCCGGCGTCTTTGAAGTCGGCGACCCGCGCGCGGCCATCACCTGGCGCCAATGGATCACCATGACCGACGGGCTGGACTATCAGGAAGATGCAGGCGGGGAATTCGAATCCTTCGACGCGATCCGGATGATGTTCGGACCCGGACGGTTTGACGTCATCCGTTTCATCCGGGATGAATTCCCGCTGGCGCACAAGCCGGGCACGGTCTGGAACTATTCGACGGCTGGCTTTGATGCGGCCGGGCGTGCAGTTCAGGACCGGCTCCTTGACGCCGTCAGCAAAAATGAGATTCCGCAAGAATCCCCTTTGAGTTTGAAGGAAGTGCTCGAAGCACCGGAATTGTATTCTTGTACCGATACGTTGCCGAATGATGGTCCGGAAGACGTATGGAACGACGCGTTTGAGAAAACAAAGCCCTGTCGGACAGCGGCTCTGTTTCGGCGACTATTCTTCAAGCCGCTCGGCATGGATGCCCAGCCGGAGTTTGATCCGGCTGGCACGTATCTCGGCGGCTCGAACGTCTGGGCCTCTGCGCGGGACTATGCGAAATTCGGCTATCTCTACCTGCGCGATGGCGTGTGGGATGGGGCGCGCCTGTTGCCGGAAGGTTGGGTCGATCAGGCGCGCAGCCCGGCGCCGGGCTCAAACGCGGATTTCTACGGCATGGGCTTCTGGCTGACACCTGCCTGGGAGGACGCCTTCTACGCGCAGGGCCATGAAGGTCAGACGATCTGGATCGTTCCCAGCCGGGATCTCGTCATTGTGCGCTTGGCGCTGATGGACGAGACCGACGTCAACTGGCAGGTCCAGTTCGAGTGGAACCGTCAGCTCACCCGCGCCTTTCCGGAAGTCAGCGCGGACTAGGGCGACGTTCTGGCCGCTTATACGGTCCTTACATGGTGTTTATACGGTGTTTTATACGGTCTGAAGGCGGGCTTATCCAACAGCTTACTCACCGCCCACCATGAAGTGCGCCAGCAAGGTCGTGACCGGTTTCGAACGCTCATCCTGCCAGGCCTCTGCCTGTACCGAGCACATGCGCCGGCCCATCTTTGTAATGGTCGCCCGCGCATACGTGTCCTTTGCGTGGCCCTGGCGCAGATAGTCGATCGTCATATTGATCGGCCGCGGCGGGCGGGTCAGGTGCTCGGCGACAAGGAAAACCTGCGCCATGGCGGTCAGCTCCAGAAACGCGCCGATGGCGCCTCCGTGCAGGGCCTTGATCGCGATATTCCCGATCAGCTTGTCCTGAAACGGCATGATCGCGGTCATCTCGTCGCCCATGACCTCACAGCGCATGCCGATTTCCTGCGCAAAGGGTGTGCGGCCAAGGAAGGCATAAACCTGGTCAGCGCGGCTGATGAGGGGGGTGTCGTCGGTCATGTCAGAAGGGTCTCATCGTGCTGATCGCGCGGGGCATGTTGATGGCGAAGGCACCTGCGGCAGTGGCGATCACCTTGTCTCGGTTCTCATGATAGGCCCAGGCATGGGTGAAGCAGACATTGCGGGTGATGTGATAGCACTCGGCCTCGCCGATGATCTCACGCTTTGGCTCGGCCGGTCGCATATAATCGATCCTGAGGTCCAGCGTGGAGACGAACCGGGCCTCGTTGAGGGACGAGCTTGCCGCCATGCCGGACAGGTTGTCGAGGAAGGCCGTCAGCACGCCGCCATGGATCACGCCTGTGTCCGGGTCGCCCACAAGGCGCTCTTTCCAGGGCTGCACGCCCCAGACACGGCCCTTTTCCAGCTTGGTCACGCGAAAGCTCATCCGGCGTCCCCAGGGGATGCCGCCGGTCATCAGCTCAATGTTTTCGCCCATGATCTGCCAGGGTTCCTGGGTTGGCGTGGCGTCATCAGTCATATCGGGCCTCATTCATTTGACGTGCCTTTTGCCTCGGATAACATCCGGGAAGCTTATAAAATACACATGACCTCAGGTCAGGAGGAAACAATGGCATTTGACGCAGGAAGCAAGCCAAAAACTTGCATTATCGGGGCGGGGTGCTCGGGCTTTACGATGGCCAAGCGCCTCAAGGATTATGACCTGCCGTATGACTGTTTCGAGATGTCGGACGATATCGGCGGGAACTGGTATTACAAGAACCCCAACGGCGCCTCGTCCTGCTATCAGAGCCTGCATATCGACACGTCGAAATGGCGCCTCGCTTTCGAGGATTATCCCGTGCCGGAACACTGGCCGGACTTTCCCCATCACGCCCAGCTGCTGCAGTATTTCCACGATTACGTAGATCATTTCGGCCTGCGCGACACGATCACATTCAATACGGCCGTGACCAGTGTCGAAGATCTGCCGGGCGGGCGCTGGAAGGTGACCCTGTCGACGGGGGAGAGCCGGGAATATGATGCGGTCGTGGTCGCCAACGGCCACCACTGGGACGCGCGGATGCCGAGCTATCCCGGCCATTTCGATGGTTACCAGGTTCACTCCCACAATTACACAGACCCGTTCGAACCCTACGATTTCCGCGGCAAGCACGTGATGATTGTCGGGGCTGGCAATTCGGCGATGGACATCTCGTCGGAACTGTCCCAGCGCCCGCTGGCTGCGAAGCTGCTGATCTCGATGCGCCGGGGCGTTTGGGTGCTGCCGAAATACATGGACGGAAAGCCGGCCGACAAGGCGGTGCTGCCGGCCTGGTTGCCGTCCAGCCTCGGCCGCAAGCTGGCGCGGGCCAAGATCAAGAAGACCATCGGCATGATGGAAGACTACGGCCTGCCCAAGCCCGATCACGAGCCGCTTGAAGGCCACCCCTCTGTGTCAGGTGAGTTCCTCACGCGCGTCGGATGCGGCGACATCACGCCGAAGCCCGGCATCGAGAAGCTGGATGGCGATGGCGTGGTCTTCACCGACGGGACCCGCGAGAAGGTCGACGCGATCATCTGGGCGACCGGCTACAACGTGACCTTCCCGTTCCTGAAACAGCCTGACCTGACGCCAAAGGACAACACGTTCCCGCTGTTCAAGCGTATGGTGAAACCGGGCCGGGAGACGATCTTCTTCCTCGGTCTCGCCCAGCCGCTGCCGACGCTGGTGAACTTTGCCGAGCAGCAGTCCAAGCTCGTCGGCGCGGCCCTCAATGGCGACTATGCCTTCCCGGATGCTGCAGAGATGGACCGCGTCACGGCGGCTGACGAAAAGGCCCATCTCGGCCATTTCTATGATAGCCCGCGCCACCGGATGCAGGTTGATTTTAACCTTTATTGTCGAGACCTCACAAAGGAGATTGAGCGGGGCGCGAAACGGGTGAAGGTAACGGCATGATAAGGCTGCTGGGGGCTGCCCTCACACTTGTTTTCCTGGCTGCGTGTGCGTCCGCGCCGGCGCCAGTACAGGTGCGAACCTACACGCCGCCCCCCGGCCCGCCACAGGTCACGGCCACTGTCCAGGGCACCTTCCAGCCGAATGCTTACCTGCGCTCGTGCGGCGGCATCTATGTCACCAACGCGCCGCCCATGGATTCTGACTTCTGGGTCACCGACTACAAGCCGATCATCGTGGTGGGGCAGATCGTGCTGGCGACGGCGCCGTCGAACGATGTCTGCCTCTCGTCCGGCTTCGGCTTCCGCTCGGCGCGCCGTCATGACGGGATCGACCTGCAATCCGTGCCAGCTGGCCCGGTCTATTCCGCAGCGCCGGGGCGCATCCTCGAGGCGCGCGTGTCGACTGGTTATGGCAATATGGTGCTGATCGATCATGGCGGCGGGGTCTACACGCGCTATGCCCACTTGGCCTATTTTTCTGAGGGCATTCAGGCCGGCGCGGAAGTCGGCTTCGGCCAGGAACTCGGCATGATGGGGCAGTCCGGCAATGCGACGGCCATCCATCTCCACTTCGAGATCCTCACAGGGAACTACAACAATCCCAGAGGGTCCAAGGGGCTTGATCCCCGCAACCCGTTCGAGTTCCCGGCCTACAATCCGGGCAGCTAGTCGAGACACGGGTGGGGACCCTCAATGAAGCGCTTTTTCGATCCGGACCTGTTCGCGCGGACTTATCGCGACCCGCTCGCCTGGGCGAGCCTGCTGGTAGACCTGTTGCCCGTGATCGCCGTGGTCTTTTTCGGCTGGAAGGCCGTGCCGCTGGTAGCGCTCTACTGGCTGGAGAACCTGATCATCGGGGCTTTCACGGCGCTGCGCATGATCGGCACGGTGGCGGGCAATATCGTCAATCTGGCGATTGCCCTGTTCATGGTGCCCTTCTTCACAGTCCACTACGGCATGTTCTGTTTCGGCCACGGCATTTTCCTGCGTGCCTTTGCCGGTGGCGATGGAGACATTGAAGGGCCGGGGGTAAACGGGATGCGGTCGCTGATCGACTGGGCGCTCGGCACCGGCAGCCACATGACCTGGTTCGTCACCGCCATCATTGCGGTGAACGCGCTTTTCTACCTCGTCGATTTCATCCTGCGAGGCGGCTATCGCACAGCCGAGATCCAGGTGGAGATGTTCGCACCCTATGGCCGGATCGTGACGCTGCATGTGGCGATCATTCTCGGTGCGGGCCTGATGCTGGCGTTTGGCCAGCCTCTGCTGGGCGTGCTGATCCTGATTATCCTGCGCGTCGTGTTCGGCATGATCCTGAACATGATGCGGCAGAAGAAGATTGAAGGCGGTGGCAACAAAGTGCTGAATACTCTGGCCAAAGCGGGCTAGCGGAGCGGTCCCGAAGACTTCCGCCTCGCCAATTCCCTGAAATTTCAGCCGAAACGCATTGCAGCTCTGCACGCGAAGAAAGTTGACACATCATGACGCCTTCGGCCACGATACTGCCAGGTAGGACGGTATTTCATGACAGTTGATCTCACAGGTGCGACGGAAACCGGCAAGCGTGCGCGCTCCAAGGCGGCGAACCGACGGGCGATCCTCGATGCGGGCCGGCGCGTGTTCGCCCGGATTGGCTTCGAGGCAACCACCGTGCGCGATATCATCCGCGAGACGGACCTCGCCGCAGGCACGTTCTACAATTACTTCAAATCCAAGGAGGAGGTGTTCGAGGCCATTGCCGAGGATTCCACCTATCGTTTCCGGTTCCTGTTGAAAGACGTACGCGCCCGCGCCCGCACTGCGCAGGATTACATGAACGATGCCTATCGCGCCTATTTCAGCTTCATTGCCGAGGAAAACCTGCAGGCGATTGAAGGGGGATCTTCGCACCTCGCCCTGATCGGTGTGCGCGTGGACACGCCGGAAATGTCCGCTGTCGCCGCCGAAATCCGGACGGACCTCGAACGCATCCTGTCTGCCGACACCTCGTCCAATCTCGACATCGACTATCTGACCGCCGCCGCCATCGGCATCGCCCGCGAGATGGGCGAAATCATGCTGATGCGCCGGCCTGTAGATGTGGAGGGTGCGACCGCGTTTGCCTCCCGGATGGTGATGGCAGGCGTGCGCGAGCTTGCCGCGAAGTAAGCTTGTTGCCCCCTTGGCGAGCGAGGGAAGGCAGGTCTAAGCTTTCCCGAAGAAACACAACAGGGGAGAGGCTATGAGCCTTCAACAGACCATCACCCGGCTCATCATGAAACTGCCGGGCGGCATCCTTGTGAAAATGGCCGGTGGCAAGCCGCTGACGATCCGGGGCCGGACGCTGGAGCCCCAGCTGCAACTGGTCATGTGGAACGGGCGCAATGCGCCGCCACTTTCCAGCCTGCCAGCCGAAACGGTTCAGGCCGTGACCAAAGACACGCTGGCGGCGATCCAGGCGCCCGCCGAACCCGGCGTGCGGACGGAAGACCTGACCATTCCAGGGCCTGATCGCAACGAGATTCCGGCCCGCATCTACCGGCCCGACGGACAGAACCCCAAGGCGCCGCTGATGGTGTACTTCCATATGGGCGGCGGCGTGATCGGCGATCTCGAGACCTGTCATGCCTGGTGCTCGATCCTGGCGGCCCAGGTGAAATGCCCGGTCCTGTCGGTCGACTATCGCCTCGCGCCGCCGCACAAATTCCCGGCTGGCATCGACGACTGTATCGCCGCCTATGAATGGGGCATGCGCAATGCCGCGAAGTTCGGGGCTCCGGAAGGCGCAGCTGCTGTTGGCGGGGATTCCATGGGCGGAAACTTCTCGGCCATTATCGCCCAGGAGATGCAGCGCGAGGACAAGCCGCTGCCAGTGATGCAGCTGCTGATTTACCCGGCGGTCGACATTGTGGAGGATTTCCCCTCCCGCACGGAATTCGGCAACACGTTCTCGCTGTCCACCGACACGATGAACTGGTTCATGGACCAGTATCTGCCGGAAGGCTTTAACCGGGCAGACCCGATGCTGTCGCCGGGCCAGACGGGGCATCTCGACGGCCTGCCGCCAGCGGTCGTCATCACGGCCGGGCATGACCCGCTGTGCGATGAGGGCGACGACTATGCCAAGCGCCTGAAGGATGCCGGTGTGCCGGTGACCCACAAGCGTTATGACAGCCTGCCGCACGCTTTTACGGCCTTCACGCTGATTTCGCCGGGCTCGCGCAAGGCCTGCCTCGAAATTGCGGACATGGTCCGCGCCGTCTACGCCAAACTTTAGGAGCGCTGGTTGAAGGCGCTCGTCTGTTCCCGGGTCACCGAAGACTTCTCCGGTCTTGAGGTGCAAGACATCCCTGTGCCCCAGCCGGGAAGGGGCGAGGTGCTTGTGCACGTTAAAGCCGCCGGGGTGAACTTCCCGGACATGCTGATGAGCCAGGGCAAGTACCAGTTCAAGCCGGAACTGCCATTTACGCTCGGCATGGAATGCGCGGGCATTGTCGAGGCGGTCGGCGAGGGTGTGACGGACTGGGTTATTGGCGATGAAGTCATCGGCGGCAACAAGACCGGCGCCTATGCCGAATATGCTGTGCTCCCAGCGGCGGGCCTGTCACGCAAACCCACGCCGTTCAGCTTTGCCGAAGCCGCCGCCTTTCCCGCCGCTTACCTCACCGCCTATGTCGCACTGGTCCGCCGCGCAAACCTGCAACCGGGCGAAACGCTGCTGGTGCACGGGGCGAGTGGCGGCGTCGGTACGGCGGCAGTGGATGTTGGCAAACTGCTCGGCGCGACGGTGATTGCGACGTCTGCCTCGGACGCGAAGCTCGACAAGGTACTGCAATACGGCGCCGATTACGCGATCAATTCAAGTCAGGGTTTTCGCGACAAGGTGAAAACACTGACGCATGGGCGCGGCGCCGATGTGATCTTCGATCCCGTTGGCGGTGACGTGTTCGATGAGAGTGTGCGCTGCATCGCCTTTGACGGGCGGCTGCTGGTCGTTGGATTTACCTCGGGCCGTATCCCGGAAGTCAAAGTGAACATGCCGCTGATCAAGGGCTTTTCCGTGGTCGGTGTACGGGCAGGCGAGTATGGTCGGCAGTTCCCGGAGCGGGGCCGTGAAAATCAGGCCGCCATCCGGCAATGGGCCGAAGACGGCAAGATTCATCCTCACGTGTTCAGAGAAATCCCGCTGCAGGACTGGCGTGAAGCCTGGCGCCTGCTGACCGACCGCGAAGTTGTCGGTAAGGTCATCATCAGACCCTGAGAAGAAAACAAGAAAACAAAGGAAACCCAATGGCAAACGCACTTCCCGAGAAAAGCCTGCAGATCCGCACACTGGTGACTCCAGAGGGCAAGCTTGAGCTGTCCCTCGCTGAGGCCCCGATCAAGACACCCGGTCCGGATCAGGTGCTGGTTCGGGTCGCCGGAACGCCGATCAACCCGTCAGATCTTGGCCTTCTGGTCGGCGGGGCAGATATGTCGACCGCCGTCCAAGGCGGCACAAAGGACAATCCGACGGTCACCGCCAATGTGCCTGAAGCCGGCCTTCGCGCCATGAAAGCGCGTCTTGGCCAGTCGCTGGGCGTCGGCAATGAAGGCGCCGGCATTGTGGTAGCGGCGGGCGACTCCCCGGCGGCGCAGGCGCTGCTCGGCAAGATGGTCACCTGCCTTGGCGGGGACATGTATCAGCAATACCGCACCCTGCATGTCTCACAATGTATCGCGCTACCAGACGGCACGACGGCAGAGCAGGGCGCGTCCTGCTATGTGAACCCACTGACCGCTCTGTCCTTCGTGGAAACCATGCGCGCGACGGGGCATTCCTCCCTCGTGCATACGGCAGCCGCCTCGAACCTTGGCCAGATGCTGAACAAGATCTGCCTCAAGGACGGCGTGCCTCTGGTCAATATTGTGCGCAAGGAAGAGCAGGCCGAAATCCTGCGCGGCATTGGCGCGAAACATATCGTCAATTCCTCTTCGCCGACCTTCTTCGAAGACCTGATCGCGGCGCTGATGGAAACGGGCGCGACGCTCGGCTTTGATGCCATCGGCGGCGGCCCGCTCGCGGGTCAGCTCCTTGTCGCAATGGAAGCTGCCGCCAGCCGCAAGATGACGGAATATTCCCGCTACGGTTCGGGCAAGGAAACGCAGGTCTATATTTATGGCCGGCTCGACATGTCGCCGACCCTCGTGCCGCCCGGCGTGGGATTTGCCTGGAACCTCAGCGGTTACCTGCTGACGCCGTTCCTCCAGAAGGCCGCTCCGGATGTGCGCGAGCGTATGTACAAGCGTGTTATCGATGAGCTGAACACGACCTTTGCCAGCCATTACACGAAGACGATCTCGCTGGCCGAAGCGCTCGACCTGGAAACTCTGCATGCCTACAATGCCAAGGCGACAGGCGAGAAATACCTGATCGACCCGAGTCTTTAAGCTCTCCGGTAAATTGTAATATTGTCACCCCTTTGGTTGAGTGTTATATTTTAACAAAAGGGGTGATATTACATGCAGGGAAAACTCTGGCTTCCAGTCGTGATCGCGCTGGCCGCAGGTTTTGGTGTCGGCGTTTTCGCGGGCCCCAAACTTCTGCCGTCCAAACCCGACACCAATCTCTATGATCTCTCCGCATTGCCGGAAGAACTTCGGGAGCAGCATCGGGACCAGAGCTACCTGGACAGAGAAGTGCAGATATTTGAAGCCGGCAAAGAAGCGATGGCGAAATTCAATGCGCGGATGGCCGCGCGTGTACCGCTGGAGCTTCCCGATGGAATGACCTCTGTACCGCTCGGCGCCATGTTCGAACCTCACAGCGGGGCGCACTGGCCTGAGGGTGTCGACGGAGACCTGAGTGCTGCGCTGGAAGCGGCAAAGGAGGGCTGGGTCGTCCTGAACTTCTGGGCCAGTTGGTGCGCTCCATGTGTTCATGAACTGCCAGATATGGGGGAGGCAGCACCGCTCTATGCCGAACGGGGCGTCACACTGCTCGCGGTCAACACGGATCTCATGCGCAAGGACACGCCGGACTCGGCGCGTGCTTTGTTTTCGGAAAAGGGCGTCGAAAACCTGGAGCCCTATGTGGCTGAGGGGCCTATGATCGACGCTCTGCTGGCAGCAAGCGGTCAATCGGCCCAAGATACCAGTCTGCCAACAACGCTGATCTTTGCGCCTGGTGGTGTTCCCTATGCCATGTTTCAGGGCGGACAGATGGACAAACCAAAAGTCTGGACCACGCCGGAAACGCTTGCCTTTCTGGACGCCATCATATTCAGCCAATAGGCCCGCTCAGGCCAGCCGGTCTTCTGCTATCGTCACTGTATGGTCGCGGGTCTTGGAGAGAACGATGTCGGCTCGCTGTTTCAGCGGGACGATGTTCTCTCTGAGGTTTGGCAGGTTTATCCGCTCCCAGACGGATACGGCAAACTCCATCAGCTCCGGCTCTGACATGTGCAGGAAGTTGGCGTAGAAAGACGCCGGGTCTTCCCGCGCAGCATTCCACAGGCGCACGAAGCGCTCAAGGAACCAGGCGAGCAGGTCTTCCTCGCTGGCATCGAGATAGATCAACAGGTCTGGTTCATGCATGCCGCGCGGCGGCGGAGAGAGCGGCTGGAAACCCAGGCCTTCAAGGATCAGCACATCCGGCTTGGGGATCAGCCGGGTCAGGGCCGGGTCCACGTCATAGGTCACATGGCTATAGGTCGGGAAGGCGGCCTTGCCGCCCCGCAGGGACTGTAGCGCCTCGCCGAGGGCCTGCCGGTCATAGGTCTCCGGAAAGCCCTTGCGGAGTGTCAGCTCCCGTTCGGCCAGCACACTGTTCGGGAACAGGAAGCCATCGGTGGAGACCGTCTCCACTTCCAGCGTGTCGTCCAGCACATCGGCGAGCGCTGCAGCCAGGGTCGTCTTTCCGGACGCGACCGAGCCCGTCAGGCCCGCGATGAGGCTGTCGCGTTCAGCCCGCAATTTTGCGAGCCGGGACGCGAGCGCCTCAATACCGGTTTGCGCCTGTTCCTGGGCCATCTTTATTCTTTCTCAATCCTGAACACGCTTGCCACAGGCAGCGCATTTGCGCGCCCGTTGCAAGGGTAGGAACGGAACCCCGCTCATCAGGGCCAGAGGCAGCCAGCTCATCCGGCGCGCGCGGACAAGGTCTGTGCTGCCGCAGGACACGCAGGCATCAGGCGGCGAAGCCTCCGGGCCGGTTTCGATCTCGCGGAGCGCCTGCCGGGCAGACTCCGCGTCAGTGGTGGGGACAGCCAGTCCAAACCCGCCCAGCGCCACCCGAAAGGCCGGATTGGCTGTCAAGTGATGCTCGTTCAGCAGACAAACTTCGAAGCCATGCGATTCGAGGAAGCTGCGGGCGCAATAGGCTTCCTCGGGATCATAGAAAGTGGCGATCCGCGTCAGGCTCATCCGGCATCTCCCCCGTACCCGCTCGCGCTCTACCTACACGGTTCGTTTGGCCTTGTCCTTTGCATTCGTGCTTTCGATGGCCTCGCGGGCGGCGGTCCATTGGTCATCGCCCCAGGCTGTCAGGGCGCTGAAATTGCCGCCGGACGCATTGTACATGCCGCCGTCAATGGCGATGGTCTGGCCGTTGATATAGTCCGCGCCCGATCCCATCAGCAGGACGGCAAGGTTCACCAGTTCGTGCATCTCTCCCACCCGGCCCATCGGGTTGGCAATGCCGCGCTCCATGCGCTCGGCACCGTCGGCATCGGGGGAGAGCCGCTTCGACATGCCCTCGGTCGGGAAGGGGCCGGGTGCGATGGCATTGAAGCGCAGGCCATAGCGGCCCCATTCGACGGCCAGCGACTGGGTCATCGTGTTCACGGCCGCCTTGGACATGGCCGACGGCACCACGAACGGGCCGCCATTCCACACCCATGTGGTCAGGATGGAGCAGACGCTGCCCTTCAGCTTCTGGTCGATCCAGCGCTTGCCGATGTCGTGCGTCATGTAGAACGAGCCGCGGAACACGATGTTTGCGATGGCGTCAAACCCGCGAATGGAGAGATCCTCCGTGCGCGAGATGAAATTGCCGGCGGCATTGTTCACAAGGCCGGTGAGCGGGCCGTGCTTGGCCCAGATCTCGTCATTCATGTCGGTGATGGCTTCGCCCACGCGGATATCACAAGCGTGTGGGACGACCTTGCCGCCATGTTTGTCCATCAGTTCGGCAGCGGTTTCCTCGCACACGCCACCGCGACGTCCGCAAATATGGACCTCCGCGCCGAGAGTCAGAAAGCCTTCAGCCATCTCCTTGCCGAGGCCGGTGCCGCCACCGGTGATGAGGATGCGTTCGCCCTTCATCAGGCCGTCGCGGAACATGAGTTTTGACGTGTCCATTACTATTCTCCCTCGGTGTTTTCTTGTATCAACTATAGCTCGCCTGAAGCCGGAGACATCCCATGAAACGTACGTTTTTCCCGATTGTCGCGTTTGCCCTCGCGGCAGGCAGTGCCTGTGCCGATCCGGGGGATGTGTTCGGCACGTTTGCGACCGAGGGCGCAAGTTCTCATGTCCGGATTGCCGACTGCGGTGACGGTTCGCCATGCGGAACGGTTGTCTGGATTGACCCGGCCAGTCTGCCGGGAGGCAAGACGCCCGAAACCGTGACTGACGCGGAAGGCCAGAAGATCCTCGGCCTGACCATGCTGCAGGGGTTTGAGAAGAAGTCCAAAGGCTGGGCCGGCGGAACGATCTATGATCCGAAGAAAGGCAAGACCTATGCCTCGCGGCTCAAGCGGCTGGACGATGGCGTGCTGGAAGTGAAGGGCTGTATCGGGCCACTCTGCCAGACCCAGCAGTGGGCTCCGGTGGCGGATGCGGCGGCTACTTCCGGAACGGAAGGCTGATCAGGCGCCAAAGTATCCAGACCGGCAACACGATGGTTGCGCCGGCCAATGCAGGCTTCCAGAAATTACGCGCGGCCCAGCCCGCGGCTGCGAGCGTCTGCCGCGCAATTGCGGCCAGCGCTGCCGGAATGTTTGCGTCCGGTGAGGCCGGATTGAAATTCGCGGCCATGACGAAAAAGCCGACAAGAATGCAGAGCCCGGTCAGCTTCAGCGCGCCCCATGGGCTGATCCCGAACAGGCGGCGCAGCAGCGAGCGCTTCTGAGGGGCTTGCTTCGTGCGCTTCGGCGTCGGCGTACCGGAGTGTTCCGGCGTCACCGGCTGCGCGGGCTCGCTGGGGGGCGACGTCTCAGTCATCTTCCGGCGGCTTGGCCGTTTGCACCAGTGGTCCGGTTTCCGTTGCGTCGGCCTTTCCCTTGTACGGAACATTGACCTGATGCGGGAAGGGGATGGTCACCCCGTTCGCATCGAAAGCTTCCTTCACGCCCTTGGTGATGCCGGCGCGAACATCGACAAATTCCGGTGTCGCCACATAGGCGCGCAGGCGCAGCTGCACGCTTGAAGAGGCGAGGGAATGGACACCGACCCATGTTTCGTCCTTGGCCAGCACACGCGGATGGGCATTGGCCACATCGCGCACGAGGCCGAGCGCAAGGTCCATATTGTCGTCGTAGGAAATGTCGAAATAGAGATCGAGCCGCCGGCGCGTCTGGCGCGTGTGGTTGATCAGCGGTTCGGCCCAGACCTTGTCATTGGTGATCGAGACGATCTTGTTGTCGATCTGCTTCACCTGCGTGAGGAAGGGTGTGATGTCGATCACCTCACCGTCCAACCCCGCTGCGCTGACATAGTCGCCGATCCGGAACGGCCGGAAGATGGCGAGCATGATGCCGGCCGCAACGGCTTTCAACGTGTCCTGCAAGGCAAGGCCGATGGCGAGGCCAGCAGCGCCCAGCAGGGCGGCGAGCGACGCCGTCGGGAAGCCGAGCTGGGTCAGCGCAAAGACAATGGCGACGGCAAAGATCAGGTATTTGAACAGTGAGGCTGCAAAGGCAAACAGCGTATCGTCTGCGCCTGCGCGTCGATGCGCCTTGCGTCCGAACCGGCGAAGCGAACGGGCGACCCCGTTGGCGACGATAACGGCGATGACGAGGATGGCGACCGCGCCGACGGCGCCCGGCCCTCGTTTCTCCACCAGCACTTCCCAGTCATACCCGGCAAAGCCGAGCGGAATGGGGCTGAGCAGGATCAGCGCAAAGATCCGGGTCACCGAAGCGGCGAGGTCCCAGTTCGAGCCTTCGAACTCCTTGTCCTTGGAGATCGCCCTTTGGCCGATCAACAGGACCAGACGGCGCATCAGGCCCGCAACGATCCCGATGACCACAGCCGACAGGACAACGATGCCCCATTTCTCGAAAATGGGTTCAATCGCGAGGGCCCATGGAGGCCAGCCGGATGTGTCTATCTGAAACGTCATGCAAGCGTTCTGTCATGCGCCGGGAAGGCGTTCAACAAGGATCAGCTGGCCTCGCGGTTTATGTTGACCTGGTGCGGATACGGGATGGAGATGCCGGCTGCGTCGAGGGCTTCTTTCACTGTCTTGGTCAACGCCCAGCGCACTTCCCAATAGTCTTCCGTTTTCACCCAGGGCCGGGCGATAATGTCAACCGAACTGGCGCCTAGCGTGCTTACCCGCACCACGGGAAGCGGGTCTGCCAGAACGCGCGAGTCCGATTTTACAGCCCGCTCAATGACGTCCATCGCGTTCTGCAGGCCATCGCCATAGTCAACGCTGAAAAGAAGATCCACGCGGCGTGTCGGGTAGCCCGCATAATTGCGGATCACGCCCGAGATGGCCTGGCTGTTGGGTACGATGATCTGGACATTGTCCGGGGAGGCGAGGATCGTCTGGAACAGGTTGATGTCCTTCACCGTGCCGCCTTCACCCGACAGCTCGACATACTGGCCAACGCCATACGGACGGAACAGCATGATCATGATGCCCGACGCGATATTGCCGAGCGCGCCTTGCAGTGACAGACCGATGGCCAGGGTCATGGCGCCGAGGATGGCGACGAAGCTGGTGGCCTGAACGCCGAACAGCTGGAGCGCGGCGATGATCGTGGCGGCCGTCAGGAACCAGCGTGTGATGGAGGCAAAGAAGCTGCCAAGCGTGGCATCAATGTTCGGCCGCTTGAGCGCTTCCTTGCGCGCCATGGACGCGACCCATCCGGACACACGCAGACCAACAATAAGCACGATGAAAGCGCCGACGGCCTTGAGGCCATATCCCGCCAGAACGGGCCAGTTATCGGCGAGCTGTTTGCCCCAGTCGATATTATTCAGGAATTCCATATTTTACTCCGTATTTGATCAAGCCGGGATTGATGTGCCGTCCGCGCCGCGCATGAGACGCAAGGACAGGACGAGTATCCCGGTTATTCCGGTCATGATGGCAATCCATCCCATGCCGGTGTCAGTCCAGTTGTTGGCAATGATGCCAAGAAGGCCCCAGGCAAGGGCCACGAAGAACCAAAGGCTGCGGCTGACATAGCGCGCAAATACCCACGAACCCAACGCAGCAAAACCAAGAACGATCCATATCATCTGCCATGGAAAATCAGTCGGGCCGAGATTGGTATAGGTGCGAATCACCAGCGGAATAGAGATGCTGATGGCGACAAGAATCCAGCCGGAGAGCAGGCCGGTGGCCGTATCTGCAATTAATTTTCCTACGCTGCCGCCCATGCCACGCATGCGATCGAAGCGCGCGGCGGCTGTCCATGACAAGATCGCAATGGGAAACAGAAGAAGGAAATTCACGGTCTGGGACGCGATGAGTTGCGCGCTCAACATCCATACGACATTCGCGGCACCTGCCAGCGCGAGCGGTGCGGCGACGCGAAACATCCAGGGTTCGCGTTTACGCCATGTGGAATAGGCAAAGGCCAGAAAAGCCCCGAAAATAAGGCCCCAAATCGAAAAGAAGACCGGCAGCGGCTGTTCTGGTGAGGCCAGACCGCGCGTTGCATTCCCGATCGGTGTGCCAATTCCGGTCAGCGGGGCCAGTGCACCGGCAAGCGGCTGGAGGAATCCGAGGACGATCATGAGCAGGGGGAGTGCAGTTTTCATCGCTATCCTCTGGCAGAGTTCGTGTGTGAAGAAAATTGCGCCGAACTGAAAAAAAGCAAGGCAGGCGGGCTTTTTTGCGCTATGCGCCTGCCGACTCATATGAGTCTGAATAAAGGAAATTGCTCATGGCAACGAAACCTGTGGCCAAGAAGGCCGCTGCGAAACCCGCCGCAAAACCAGCTGCTAAAGCTGCTGCGAAACCGGCTGCGAAAGCGCCGGCCGCTAAGGCTGCTGCGGCACCGAAAAAAATCGTCACCGTCACCCTTCGCCAACTGGCCGCTGAACTGGCCGAAACGCATGGCATGACGAAAAAGCAGGCAGAAGCCGTGCTTGGCGATCTGGTCACGATGACCACGAAGCGCCTGAAAAAAGGCGAAAAAGTCCGTTTCACGGGCCTTGGCACGCTCGAAGTGCGCAAGCGTCCTGCCCGCATGGGCCGCAACCCTGCAACCGGCGAAGCCATCAAGATCAAGGCTTCCAAGAAAGTTGCGTTCCGCGTTGCGAAGGAACTGAAAGAAACCGTCTGATATCGGACGAATTCTTTTCCAAGTGATCTGGGCCGGGTGCGAAAAGCATCCGGCCCTTTTCTTTTTACTCTGACAAGAGCGCTTCCAGCGTCTCCAGCCGGTCTGCTTCTGCGGCGGGCTTGTCCCAGCGAATGCGATGGATGCGCGGAAACCGCATTGCGATACCGGATTTGTGCCGGACAGATCGCTGCAGGCCTTCGAACGCCACTTCCAGCACGATCTCGGGCGTGACAGAGCGCACAGGCCCAAACCGCTCAATCGTGTTTTCACGGACGAATTTGTCGAGTTCTTTCAGCTCCTCATCGGTAAAGCCGAAATAGGCTTTCCCGACAGGGGTCAGCGTGTCACCCTTCCAGACTCCGAAAGTGAAATCCGAATAGAATCCGGATCGCTTGCCATGCCCGCGCTGCGCGTAGAGCAGCACGGCGTCGACCAGGAAGGGATCGCGCTTCCACTTGTACCAGAGGCCGGCGGGCCGTCCGGCAATATAGGCGCTGTCCCAGCGTTTCAGCATCAGGCCTTCGATCTCTGGCGCGGGCGGTGCCATGCGGTGCGCGTCGAGGTCAGCGAGCGTGGTGACCGGCACGAGCGGGGAAAGGTCCAGCCGGGTGGAGCCGTGGCGGACGATAAAATCTTCCAGCCCTGCGCGGCGCTCGCGAAATGTCAGGCTGCGGAGATCGCGCGTTCCATCATGCAGGATGTCATAGGCGCGGATGAAAGCCGGATGCGTTTCCATCTGGCGCTTTGTCACGGTCTTTCGATTGAGGCGTTGCTGCAGCGCATTGAAAGGTGCAACGCCGTCGCCGTCCTCGGCGCGGATCAGCAGTTCGCCGTCCAATGTGCCTTCAAAATCCATTGCCGCAAGAACGTCCGGGAACGTGTGGGAAATGTCATCGCCGGTGCGAGTGTAGATGCGCCGGGTCGTGCCTTCGACGGAGGCCTGAATGCGAATACCGTCATACTTCCATTCGGCGGCAAAGGCGTCCGGCGTGATGAGGCCGGGATCGACAGCGTCCGGATTGTCCCGGTCCGCCTTCGGGATCAACGGGTGGGCCAGCATGACCGGCCGGAACGGTGCTGCAATATCCGGCGATGGCCGCTCGGCGCGTCCTTCCAGCCAGTCGAACAGCGAAATGTAAGGCGGCGAAAGGCCGTGCCAGATCTCCTCGATTTCGGTGATGTCGACGCTGCCGAATTCCGCCAGCGCCATCTTTGCCATCCGGGCCGAAACGCCGATGCGCAGCCCGCCCATGATCAGTTTCAGCAGGGCCCATCGTCCGGTCGCGTCCAGACCGTCCAGCCAGCCAGCGACCAGTCGGGGCGCTTCGGCGCGTGTTGCGGTCTCCAGCGTCTCGACGATTTCCGAGAGGGGCGGGGTGCGGTTCGCACCGCGCTCGCCTTGCCAGACCAGGCTGACCGTGTCGGCAAGATCGCCGACATAATCATACGACATCGCAAACAGGACCGGGTCTATCCGTTCCTCGGCGAGGGTCCGGATGGCGGCCGGCTTGATGCTTTTCAGGTCCAGCTCCCCGGTCAGGGCACCAAGGGCAAAGCCCCGGTCCGGATCAGGCGCGCTGGCGAAATAGGATTTCAGGAGGTGCAGCTTCCCATTGCGTGACGGCGTCAGCAGCAGGCGTTCAAGGAGCTCGGCAAAAGCTTGCATGCACAGATACATAGGGTCAAATGCGATGCATAACAGCGCCGCAAAGCGTGGCGCGATAAAATCAAAGCATTCAAAGGGAACGCCACATGACGCTTATTCTTCACCACCTCAATGCGTCCCGGTCGCAGCGGATCGTCTGGTTGCTGGCCGAACTCGGCGTGCCGCATGAGATTGTGCACTACAAGCGCAACGAAGTGACAAATCTCGCGCCACCGGAATTGCTGAAGATTCACCCGATGGGCAAGTCGCCCCTGTTGGAAGACGGGGATGTCATAATTGCCGAGACGGGCGCCATCGCGGAATACCTGATGGGCCGGTATGACACCGACTATCATCTGCACCCGCGCCCCAGTTCACCGGAATTCCCGCGTTATCTGGAGTGGATCCATGCCGCCGAAGGCGCTGTGTTCCTTCCGGGTCTGCTGCAGGTCTATTTCGCCCGCGTCGACATGACCGGCAATCCGGTTGAGGCCATGATGGCCGCCGAGCGCGAGAAGGCGGCGGCCACGATTGAGGCGCACCTGTCGAAATATCCTTATTTTGCGGGCGAGCGGTTTACTGCGGCGGACTGCCTGATGGGCTTCCAGATCCTGATGTCGAACGCGCAGGGCGGATTGGAAAACCGGCCCGCCACCAAGGCATGGCTCGAAAAGATGCAGGCCCGTCCGGGCTGGCAGAAAATGATGGAAGTGGGGATCTAGGCGGGAATCATCCGGCTTCCGGAGGCTGAGACCGGAAGCCGGGAAATCCGATTGCCTATTCTTCGTCGCCCATGTCGTCCTCCAGGGTAACAGCCCTTTCGAAAATATGGGTGAGGTCTGGCAGCTCCGCCAGAGCCGCCGTCAGATTTTCTGCGCGCCGAGCATCGAGAGAGCCGTTGCAGGCCGTATCGTAATCGATCCGCTGTCCGGTTTCGCCCCGGCCAATATGCATGAAGTAGATGCGGCCGCGTTCCAGATATTGCGGACATGTGTCCGGATTGTCCTTGGTGACGGACAGCACGCTGTCTGTGTCATCGAAGCCTTGTGCGAGAAAAGCTTCAGTCATGGCCGCATAGAGACCGTCCGGTGCCGTACCGGACGTGGCACTGCTGTCTGCCGTGTCACTGGCAGGCGGCCTCGTCCGCATCGCACAGCGCCATGACCTCACCCATCCAGGCCGAATAGCCCTGCAGGTTTGTGTAGCGGCCATTATAGTCCCCGGCGCAGAACTGGCCTGTCTCCCGGTTCTGTTCGACAACGGACAGAACGCCGACGGCGGTGCGCGTGCCGTCCTCCTCGGTCACGTAGAGCGGCCCGCCACTGTCACCCACGCAAGGGCCTGCACCGCCCTGGCTGGCGACATAAATGGTGGACGGACCGGTGCCGGTGATGCGGATTTTTGCGGAGAGGAGGTCGTTCGACAGCTTGCCGCCAAAATGCGTCAGGCCCCAACCGGCCATGTCACCTGTGGGGTAGTTGGCGGGCGCCAGCGGCTTGCTTGTGTTACCAAAGTGAGCGACAGGCACGTCGCCAAGGTCGGCGACTTCCTCGTCCGACAGGCGGATCAGGGCGAGATCGTTGGCATAGCCGTTCGCGGTGCCGGCATAGCCGCCATGGCAGACTGCAAACTCGCCCTCGGTCGTGTGGGCCAGCGGCGAGCGGAGATTTTCTGCTGTCCCGATGATGCGCAGCGCCTCGTAAGGCTGGTCAACGCAATGGGCAGCGGTGACGAGCCAATGGTCTGCGATGCGCAGGGCGCTGCAATGACCGGTGGTGACCATGCCGTCTTCGGCGGGCTTGACCGGTTCCAGTTTCACGATGCCGGGGAAGTTGATGAGGCTGGCGGCCAGCGCGTTGACCGCTTCAGCTCCGACAGCGGGCTCTTCAAGCTGGTAGGCGCCTGCCACAGCGCCGACCGTCGGCGTGGGCGGGGACCCTTCAGGCAGGCCGCACGTGACCGCGTTCAGTTCCGCCAGGGTGGGGGCGCCGCTTGAAGTGCTGGCTTCAGCCGGGATCGGCTCTGCGTCTTCGCCGACGATACTTTCCGGAGAGACGAGGCTTTCGTCTTCGGGCGCTTCACTGCGATCCACGGTCGGCGTTTCGCCTTCCACGGTCGTGGCCGTTGCGGCATCTGCCAGCAGCGTGTCAGGTTCGGCCTGTGCTGTGTCTTCAGCAGGCGTGGCGTCTGCCTTGTCCTCACTGACGGGATTGATCCCCGGCAGGCGGACTGCATCGCAGGCGGGCAGGGCGAACAACGCGATCAGCGCGGCCCCGGTAAACAGGTGGCGTTTCATTCTGAAATCCCCTTTGGAACACCGTGTCACGCAGTTAATGCAGTGCCCGCTGGCGGGGTCAACCGGCCTCTTCCTCATAGCCGACAAGTCGCAGTGGCCGGGCCCGGCGGCCTTCCAGCTCCGCCCAGCGGACAAGCGCATCCTCGCGGCCATAAGTGACCCATAGCTCGTCCGGGTTCACTTCGCGCACCGTATCCGTCAGCTCGTCCCAGTCGGCATGGTCGGAGATGATCAGCGGCAGCTCCACGCCGCTGGCCTTGGCGCGCTGGCGCACGCTCATCCAGCCAGAGGCAAAGCCGATCAGTGGGTCCGGGAAGCGCTGGGCCCAAATGCCCTCGAACGAGCCGGGCGGCGCGATCACGACCTGGCCGCGAAAGGCTTCGCGGGCGGCTTTGGATGTATCGTCGGTCGTGGCGGGGCGCAGGTCGCCCATGGACACGCCGGCTGCCTCATACACGGCGCAGAGTTTCTCCAATGCGCCGTGGATATAGATCGGCGCGTCATGCCCGGCGAGGCGGAGGTGGCGGATCATCCGCTGTGCCTTGCCGAGGGAATAGGCGCCGACGCAATGCGTGCGGTCCGGGAAGTCGCGAATATTGTTCAGCAGCTTGCCGATCTCGTGGTCCGTCGGCGGGTGGCGGAACACGGGCAAGCCGAAGGTCGCCTCGGAGATGAAGATATGCGTGCCGTCGACAGGCTCGAAGCTGGCGCAGGTCGGGTCCCAGCGGCGCTTGTAGTCGCCGGTGAACGTCATGCGCAGGCCGCGATACTCCACGCTGATCTGTGCTGAGCCCAGAATGTGCCCCGCCGGCGTCAGCCAGACAGAGACGCCGTTGATGTCGATGACCTCACCATACTCCACGGCTTGCGTGGATTTCGCAAAGTTCTGGCCATACCGCGCGGCCATGATGGCCAGCGTATGCGGATGGGAGAGAACGGCGCCATGGCCGCCGCGTGCATGGTCTGAGTGACCATGGGAGATCACCGCGCGGTCGACCGCGCCGCGCACCGGATCGAGATAGAAATCCCCTGGCGGGCAGTAGAGCCCTTTCGGCGTCGGTTGCAGCAGGAGGTCGGGGCGGAGCATGGCTGGATTGTAGGCGTTTGGTCTGTCGCGGGAAGGGGGCTGGCGCGGGTCCCTTTCGCTTTGTGGCCAAGTGGGGTAGGCGGCTGGGCCGCATTCCCCGAACCAAGGGCGTTTCCCATGCAAGTTGGCATCGATTTCGGCACATCGAACACGTCCATCGCCGTCTATGGCCGGGATGGCGTTGACCTGCTCATGCTTGAGCCGGAGACGACGTCTATTCCGACGGCGGTGTTCTATGGGTCGGAGTCCGGCGAGTATGCCATCGGGACGCAGGCTGTGAGCGCCTATGAGTCCGGCGAGGAAGGCCGGCTGATGCGGTCGATCAAGTCGGTGCTGGGTTCGTCCCTGATTGACGAGACGACCGAGGTGGGCCGCCGGCGTTTGCCTTTCCGCGATGTGATCGCGCATTTCCTGCGCCGGGTGCTATCAAATGCGGAGGCCCTGACGGGGCAGCGCGTTGAGTCCGTCATCCAGGGGCGGCCTGTGTCGTTTAATGACCGCCACCCTGACCTCGACAAGCGCGCCCAGACCATTCTGGAAGCCTGTCTGCGTGAGGCAGGCATTGCCCATGTCGAATTCCTGGATGAACCGGTGGCTGCGGCACGGTCTGTGAAATTCCCCAGCGGCCGCGAGAAGCTGATCTTCGTCGTCGATATTGGCGGCGGTACGTCTGATTTTTCGGTGGTGCGCATTTCGTCTGACAATGCCGGTTTCGACGTGCTGGGCAGTTCAGGCCTCTATGTCGGCGGCAATGACTTCGATCACAAGCTGAGCTTTTTCGAGCTCTCGCGCCTGTTCGGGAACTGGGAGACGCTGGAGCTGAACGGACTGGTCGCGCCGTCTGCGCCTTATTCCACGCTGTCGGACTGGAAAAGCCTGAACAAGCTCTACACGCGCGACACGCAGAAACAGATCCGCTGGATGATCATCAACAGCCCGAACAGCAAGGGCTTAAAGGCGTTCGACCATCTGGTGCGCAACCATGAGGCCCATACCTATGCCAAGCGCACCGAGCAGATCAAAATCGATCTCAGCGGCGCGGACCAGCAGACCTTCGTCTATGAAACCCCTGACGCACATCTTGAAAGGCTGGTGGAGCGTCAGACATTTGAAGATCTGATCGACGAGGCCATTTCCAGAATGGACGCGGTCGCCAATGAATGCATGACGCGGGCAGGGGTCACCCCGGATCAGATTACCGATATCGTGATGGTCGGCGGTTCCACCTTCATCCCGCTGGTACAGTCGCGCCTGGCCGGGCGGTTCCACAATGCCGCAGTGTCAGCGAACGACCGCTTCGGCGCCGTGGCAAAAGGACTGGCGGCACATGGGGCGGCAATCGGCCGAGGGTAATTGGCGATCGTCTCGGCAGGAGGAAGGGGGACTACTCCTCTCTGGCCAGTTCGGCGGCGGCCTGGGCGAGGTAGATGTAGCTCGCCGCCAGCGGGATGACGTATTCATTTTCGCCCCAGAAGAAGGGCCAGTCCTCGCGGTTTTCCGGGAAGTCCGGCTTCAGGATCAGGACACCGGGTACGATGCCGCCGGCAATGAAGGAGAAATCCGCCCGGTTATTGCCATAGGCGACCAGTTTGGATTTCGCGCCAACGCCCGACACGAGCGAGAGATTATGCCCCGGATGGCGACCGAGAATGTAGTCAAACGCGTCAAGCACTTCCTGTTTCGAGATCAGGTCAGGATAGGCGCTGCGGATGGCATCGGCAGTATTTGCCTGCCCGATAACTGAGCCGGACCCTGCCCAACCGCCGCGCGAGATCTCAACGCCGAAGGGATTGTCGGCGCGCGCATCCCTCATGTGTGTGGCCCAATTCCCGGCAGCGGTTTGCAGGCGCTGGTCATAGGCTTCGTCCATCATGGGGCGAAGGGAGATGGCGACCGGGGCGATGGCACCGAAGAACGGTTCTGCACTCTCGAACCATTGATCGGCTGCCTCGGCATATTGTGTGTCACCTGTCGTCAATAGCAGTTCGGCCGCCGCGAGGAAGCGCTCCATTTCCAGAGGTCCGCCCGTTGTATTGCCATGGTGGTAGAGGTCCGGTGCCTTGCCGTATTCATAGGCAAAAGTCGCCTCGGCGCGGGCAAGCGCCTTGTCAGCCAAAGCGTCGTCATAGCCGCGCAGGGCACGGGCGGCCGCAGCAAGACCTGCCGTGGAGCCATACTGCAATGCGCTCGACCGGCTGGTGAAGGCCCAGCGGTCGTCTGCACGGCCGGAGCGACCGTCCTTCTCCTCATATGGACCCAGCGTGGGATCATAGATCAGGCCGTCGGTTTTGCTGTGGGCGTCACCCAGGAATGTGTACTGATCGAGGTCCGGCGCCACGATGCCGTGAATGGCGAAGCCGACTGAGTCGAACTGGGCCAGCAATTGCAGCGTGCCGTGCTTGATCTGCTCCAGAATGTCTGGCGCGCCGTCGGGCACGTGGATATCTGTGCGCTGATTGTCCCAGTTCACTTTTGTGACGTCGCGCTTTGGCTCGAAACGTTCCCAGCTGCGCGCAAGCGTGCGGACCGTCTCATACTGGCTGGATGTCCGGATGTCGAAATCGCCGGCATCGAACCAGCCGCCGACATTCAGGCCCGGTATATGTTCCAGCGGGGCATAAGCGGTGTCGGTGGTCGGCCCCTGAGCGTACAGGTCATGATGCTCATGATCGACAGGTGCCTGCAGCGCATCATCCTTGTGGGCGAGGCCGTGCCAGACGCGATAGGCCTCGTTGACGTACATATGATCCATCTGGACCGGCATGAAGACGTCGAGCGTCGCGTGCCAGGCATCGGCATAAGCGGTTTTTGAAATAGGGAAGGCGGCACTGCGCTGCCCGTCATAATCGAGCTGGTAGAGACCGGGGGTTTCGACGGAGGAAAAATCGAACCGGGCATACGTGTAGCGCAGATACCGCCCCCAAGGCTCGGGCGTGGCCGAGAGGACGGCTTCCTCGCGGCCATCGTCGAGCAAGCGGAGCAGTTTTATCGTACCGGGCGGGCCAGCATCGCGATCAAGTTGCACGATGGCAATCTTGGACCGGTCTGGCGTGTAGCCGAGCTGGTTGTAGGAGACGACCGGCGGGCTCTTCCAGCCTTGGGTGCTGGAGGCCTTGAGCCGCCATTCCAGCAGACGGCCCGTCGTCCCGGCGGGCAACAGGCTGCGGGCGACATACCAGCCATTGCTGGCCTGGTTGCGGCCATCATAGAGGGCGATGGGAGCGCCTGCAGATAAGATCGACACCCGGTTTTCGGCGTCGCCCGGTGCGAGCACGAGAGAGTGTCCTTCAGCAATCGGCATCGGATCGGCGCTCGCGCCATCCGGGCGCGGGCCGCCGTCGCGGGGCTTCATGTCGCTCACTGGCGTGTAGGGTATGACGTGCGCGGCGCCGTCGACCAGGAGGCCCTTGCCGCCATAGGCGGACGGCACAAATTCGAGGTTGAACCCTGCCTTGCCTTCGAGCGCAGCGGGCAGCGGCGTGTCACTGTTCACGCTGATCAGGTAGCCGTCGGCGTCGCGCTCCACGCGGATCGTGTAGTCAAAGCCAAAGTCGTCATAGGATAGGTCAGCTTCGATCACGCCGGCTTCGGGATCGATGCGGCGGGTGACGAAGCTGCCGATCGGTTCCCATTGCCCTGGCGTGGCTTCGAGACGGACGTCACCATTGGTCACGGTGCGCAGGCCGTGATGGATGAGCTCAACGCCGGAGATCTTCGCATCGGCAAACAAGCCGTCATACCAGTTCGAGAAAACAATCAGGTCTGCCCCCGGACTATGGAAATACTCATCGTCCCGGATTTCCTGCGCGGAGGCGGCCAAAGTTCCCGTCATAAGGGTCAGGCATAAACAGGCGATGCTCAGGGGCAGGGGTCTGTGTGTCATGAATTCCTCCCGGGTATGGGGCCGTCTGATCGCGGCCCTAAAGAAATGTTAGCGCAAACAATTTGTGTTGTGCAAGTCGGGATTTTTGAAAAGGGATGGCTCCGGGCGAACTGACTTGCCATACTTGCGACAAGAAAAGCTGGGCATAGACTTCGTCCCGGTTCCGAGAGAGAGTTTTGTTATGCGTTCAGTCCGTTCCGTATTTGCCTCTGCAGTTGCGCTGGCCTTGGTGGCCCTGCCATCCATGGCGCAGGAGGGCGGCACGACGGGCCTGATGGACAAGTCTCTCGCAGCGGGCTGGAAGGCGAGCTTTGTCTGCTCTGACACATTTGTGGCGGGCATGGATCTCAACACGCTTGAGGACAATGATCTCGACGGGATCTATCCGGATTTCCGGCGCGACTATGACAAGCTGCCGGACGCCCGGATCGACCGCAGCGAGCAGACGGTCAGCGTGCAGTACGACCCGTCCATGCCGCCGCGCATCGCCGCCTACCGGCCGGGCTTTGGCTGCACGCAGCTCCCTGCTGGCGCCGATGAAACCATGCTCGGCTATCTGCCGCGCTTTGCCGCCTGGCCGGAAGTGACTGGGGAGGACCGCGGCAGCGCCATTGGCTCCAATGTGAAGGTCAGCTTGCGGACCGAAGAGGCTGAGCGCCTCGATATTCCGGTCTCCTTCGCCTTTGATGAGCGCACTTATGGCAATGGCACGCGCACAAGCGCTGTGGTCGTGGTCAAGGACGGCCAGATCGTGGCTGAGCGCTATGCGCGCGGGATCGATCATGAAACGCCGCAGCGGACCTGGTCTGCTGCCAAGTCGATCACGGTGACAATCCTCGGCGCAGCGCGCCGGCAGGGCCTGATCGACATCGACTATCCGGCCATCATTGAGGCTTGGGATTCCGGCGCCGATCCGCGCCGCAAGATCACGATCCGCAACCTGCTTAACATGGCCAGCGGCCTCGACAGCGGTGAGTCCGGTTCGCGCACCGACCGGCTGTATTTCGGCGGCGGACGCGTTGTTGATCAGGCTGCCTCGAAAGTGCTGGAAGCGATGCCGGGCAAGCGCTGGAAATATGCCAATGACGACACCGTCATCGCCATGCGTGCCTTCCGCGAAGCGCTGAAGGACGACAATGCCTATCACAGCTTCCCGTACGAGTCGGTGCTGCACAAGATCGGCGCGCGTCACACGACGATGGAAGTGGACTGGAACGGCGACTTCATCTCGTCCAGCCAGGTCTGGTCAACGGCGCGGGATCTGGCACGGGTTGGCCAGCTCTACCTGCAGGACGGTATGTGGGGCAGTGAACGCATCCTGCCGGAAGACTGGGTGCAGTTTGTCAGCACGCCGGCGCCTGCCCAGCCGGCAAGCGGCGCGGGCTATGGTGCCCAGTTCTGGCTGATGAACAATGCGCCCGGCGTGCCGGATGGCACGTTCTACATGTCGGGCAATCGCGGCCAGTATGTCGTGATCGTGCCCAGCATGAACGCAGTGATCGTGCGCCGGGGCTTTGACGTGATCGGCGGCGCCCGGTTCGACATCAACGCCTTTACGCGCGACACGCTGATGGCGCTGCAAGCCGCCGAAGACGAACGCCAGGCTGCTGCAGAGAACGACGCCATCGAGTCTGAAATCGCCGCCGAGATCGAGAGCCGCCGGGCCCGCAGCGAAAAGGCCCAGGCCGCGATCCGGGCCGAAATCCTCGCCAAATATGGCAGGACAGAATAGCGTCTAGCGCTGGCCGGACGCGAGCTCCGCGTCGGGCAGGGCGACCAGTCTTGTGATCTGGCGCCGCTCTGTCTGGCTGAAGGGCTGCATCAGGGCGGAGCCTGAAAGGTCCAGTGAGAAGTCGCGCATATAGGTCCGCCCATCCGGCGCGGTGGCGCAACCGACCTTCATGCTGAACGTGTCCACCTTCGCGGCGAGGGCAGGCTTGAAAGGCTTTTCCGCGAACATCTCGAAGGCAAGGATGGAGGGCGTTTCCTTGGAAACCGTGACCCTTCCTGTCAGGTGCTTGTAGACCTTCGCCGGGGTTTCATCATCCTCACCGGGCAGCGGACGGAAGCTGTAGACGGCGGCCTCGCCGGATTCGGAAATCAGCTTTGCATCGGACGGAATATTCCCGGCAAAGTCGCTGCACCAGATCTTGTCACCCTTGGTCTTCGCTTTCAGGTCGGCCAGCATTTCGGCGCCTGCGTCGCTCAACTCCTCCTCGGACGGGGAGAGCAGAGTGAGGCGCTCGCCCTCCGGCCGGGTTGGGTCGACTTCTGCGGTGCCTTTCAAGGTGTCCCCGTCGATTGACAGCTCGAACTTGTAGGCGGGCCCGTCGCTGGGGGCGGCCAGCGCACGCTCCAGCGGCGTGTCGGCAAAGGCGGGCAGGGCGAGAATGGACAGGGCAGAAAGGCAGGCGACGCGCATGAGAATTCCATCAGCTGGTGTCAGAGACCGCACTTTGCCGGAAAGTGAATGGAAAAAAACCTGCAATCCTCGTGTCTTGCATTAGTTTAATACGACATCATGCCCGACAGTGCCCGCCTCCCCGCCTTTACCTTGCCCGAGCCTTTCGCAGGCTGGTTCGGCGCGCGTGGCTGGCAGGCGCGTCCGCACCAGTTGGCTTTGGCCGAGGCGTCACTGGCGGGTGAGAGCGCGCTGCTGATCGCGCCGACGGGCGGCGGCAAGACACTGGCAGGCTTCCTTGGCAGCCTGATCGAGCTGAGCCAGACCGCAGGCCGCAGGAATTCCGGCATTCCCGCGTTGCACACGCTCTACATCTCGCCCCTGAAGGCACTGGCGACGGATGTGCAGCGCAACCTGATGATGCCGGTGGAGGAGATGGGCCTCGATATCCGCATCGAGAGCCGCACCGGCGACACGCCGACCCATGTGCGCCAGCGCCAGCGCAAGACCCCGCCGGACGTGCTGCTCACCACGCCGGAACAGCTCGCTTTGTTCCTCGCGTCCGACCACGCGAAAGAGTTCTTCGCGGACCTCAAATGCGTGATCGTGGACGAGATCCACGCCATCGCCGCCTCGAAGCGCGGAGACCTGCTCTCGCTCGGCCTGGCGACGCTGGCGAGCTGGGCGCCGCAATGCCGGTTCCTGGGGCTCTCTGCCACCGTGCGTGATCCGCAGGGGCTGGCCGACTGGCTGGACGTGCGCGCGGATGGCGGCGGCGTCCGCATCCTCCACGCGGCAGGCGGCGTCTCGGCGGATGTCGACATTCTCATCTCCCGCGAGCGCATTCCGTGGAGCGGCCATTCGGGGCGGTTCGCCGTGCCGGAGGTCTACGAGGCGATCAAGGCGGCGACGATGACGCTGGTCTTCGTCAACACGCGCAGCCAGGCGGAGCTGATCTTTCAGGAGCTGTGGAGCGTCAACGAGGACGGCCTGCCGATCGCGTTGCATCACGGCTCCCTGTCGCGGGAACAGCGCACGAAGGTCGAGGCGGCGATGGCGGCGGGGAAACTCAAAGCCGTTGTCTGCACCTCGACGCTGGACCTCGGAATCGACTGGGGGGAGGTGGACCTCGTCATCCAGATGGGCGCACCCAAGGGGGCCGCGCGCCTGATCCAGCGGATTGGCCGGGCAAACCACCGGATGGACGAGGCGAGCCGGGCCGTGCTGGTGCCGACCAACCGGTTCGAAGTGCTGGAATGCCGCGCCGCAGAGGCCGCCGTGGAGGCCGGCGAGATCGACGGCGAGGGCCTGCGCACCGGCGCGCTGGACGTTCTGGCCCAGCACATCATGGGCCGGGCCTGCGGCGACGGGTTTGACCTCACAGAGCTTTACGACGAGATCGTCCGGGCTGGGCCTTACAAGGCGCTGGACTGGGAAGCCTTTGAAAGGATTGTCGATTTCGTCGCCACCGGTGGCTACGCTCTGAAGACTTATGACCGCTACCACCGCATTGTACGCCGGCCGGACGGGCGTTGGGTGGCGCGCACGCCGCGGGATGCGCAGGCGCACCGGATGAATGTCGGCGCCATCGTGGAATCGCCGATGCTGTCGGTACGGATGGCGAGCTTTATCGGCAAGCCGGGATCGTCCGAAAAGCGCAGTGTGCGGGCAGGCCACAAGCTGGGCGAGATGGAAGAATATTTCCTCTCCATGCTGACACCCGGAGATACTTTCCTGTTCGGCGGCGAAATTCTGCGGCTTGTGGGCATAGATGGCCTCGACGCGCTGGTGACGCGGGCGACCGGCGACCGGCCCGCCATCCCGTCCTACAATGGCGGCAAGTTCCCGCTGACGACCTTCCTGGCCGACCGCGTGCGCCACATGATCCACAATCCGGACGAGTGGCGCCACCTGCCGCAGCCTGTACAGGAATGGTTCGCGATCCAGCGCCTGCGCTCAGAGATCCCGCCGCCCGATCACCTTCTCGTCGAGACCTTCCCGCGCGGCGACAGGCATTACCTCGTCACCTATCCCTTTGAGGGGCGCCTCGCGCATCAGACGCTCGGCATGCTGTTGACGCGGCGGCTGGAGCGGATGGGCGCCAAACCGACCGGCTTTGTCGCTAGCGAATACGCGCTCGCCGTCTGGGGTATGGAAGACCTTGGCCCTGTAAACATGGAAGAATTACTCCATCCGGACATGCTGGGCGACGATCTGGAGGCCTGGCTGGACGAGAGCGCGCTGATGAAGCGGACCTTTGCCCAGTGCGCCCAGATCTCTGGTCTGATCCACCGCAATCTGCCCGGCAAGGAGAAGAATTCGCGGCAGGTCAGCTTCTCGACAGACCTCATCTATGACGTGCTGCGCAGCCACGAGCCGGACCATATCCTGCTACAGGCCGCCCGGCAGGACGCCGCCACGGGCCTCCTGGACGTGAAGCGCCTTGGCGAGATGCTGGTGCGCATTCAGGGCAAGATCGACCATCTGCCGCTGGACCGGATCAGCCCCTTCGCCGTGCCCGTCATGCTCGAGATCGGCAAGGAGCCCGTCTTCGGCGCCAGCGTTCAGGACGCGATCCTCAGTGAGGCGGAAGACAGTCTCGTGCGGGATGCGATGCGGGTCTATTAGGGTTGGATAAGTGGCTCTCCAGACCGTGTAGAACACCATATAAACACCGTGTAAGCACCACATAAGCGGGCTTCAGCCCCCGCCGCCGCTTTCCTCATTTGACCGCCCCCGCATTGCGGGACAGAGTCGCGCCATGACGGCCCTGGCGAACACGCGCGAAGAAACGTTCCTGCATCTTGCGGGCGAGCTGCTGACGCCGCTGCCGGAGGGCGGGCTCTGGTGGGCGCGCGAGCGGCTTCTGGTCGTCTCCGACCTGCACCTCGAAAAAGGCAGCGCCTATGCGAGCAAAGGCCAGATGCTGCCGCCCTATGATACCGGTGCGACGCTGAGCGTTGTTGAGCGCCTGTGCGAACGGCTGATGCCGCAGACGGTGATCTCGCTCGGCGATTCGTTTCATGACCGCGCGGCGGAGCTGCGCCTGCCGGAGGAATATGCCGCGCGCATCCGCGCGCTGACCGGTGCGCATGACTGGATCTGGGTGGAAGGCAACCACGACCCCGACCCGCCGACCCATCTGGGCGGCCGGGCAGAGCGGACCGTGCGCCTCGGCCCGCTCGTCTTCCGCCACGAACCGGAAGGGGAGGCAGGCGAAGTCGCCGGCCACCTTCACCCCGTCGCGAAAGTGAAAGGCCGTGGACGGAATGTCCGCCGCCGCTGCTTCGCCAGCGACGGCGCACGGCTGGTGATGCCCGCCATGGGCGCCTTCACCGGCGGCCTCAACGTTCTGGACGACGCTTTTGGACGCGTGTTTCCGGAGGGGCTGACGGCATTTGCGCTCGGCGAGGGGAAAGTGTTTGTGTTGTCAGGCGGGAGTTTGCTCGGCGATGTGCCCGTTGGGGTAAGGTGGAAGTTGTAGGAGCTCCGATCTGCCACGCTGCTCAACTTCCCCTTCTTTCCGCGTTGAGGTCGTTGTCTTGCACTTTCTGGTAGATCGTGTCCTTAGGAGTAGACTACGGGTTTTGAGACAGCGGGGGGCCGAAAATGACAAGCTCAGACGCGTTCTGTTTGCGGTTATCGCGTTTCCGATGTTCGCTCCGAACGACTGTCAGGATAGTCTGCTTTTTTGCTGTTCTTGCTCTCACGTCTTGCGCTCCTGCGAATCAAGGGCAGGAGCGTGATAATACCGACGTTGCCCAGCCGTATCTCGAATATTGCTCAACGAAGGACTGCTCGCAGTTTCCTGTTGGCTTCGTATCTGTGGAGTTCGCGGGGGAGTGGAATTATTTCCCATCTCTTGATTGGCTAAAGGCGCACGGTGTTCCGGGTGTGGGAACTAAAATTCAAATAAGCGCGCTTGGGCACCCTGCGCATTCAGCCGAATGGGATAAATTCTGGACTGATGGAAAATTCGTAGTCGCTGACGTTCAAAATCTATTCTTCGCGCCATGCTGTGAAGCTTGGGAGAACTATTTTGGGGTCAACCGCGAAGGCGCCGCGAAGGTCGCTCAGGTGCGGATTTACTCGACTCTGAAATCCCGCACGCCACACCTGACTCGCGACAAGGACCCATTGCCGGTTGAGGAACTACCGCCGGAAATAAAGCCGTGGGCCGATCAATATGATTTCGTGCGGGTGTCGGAAAATCCCTCACCAATCAGCGAAAGGCGGAAGTGGTCGTTTTCTGCGCGATCAAAGCAGCCGATGTTCATGGGAGTGTCGGTCGAATTCGATTGTAGTTCCGGGCTTTGCATGTTGTCGTGGATACTAGAGTCTGGCGATTACGCCGTAAAATTCTACATCGTAAATCTTGTTTTGGAAGATTGTGAGGGTGGCTGCGACTCTTCAGAGCAGGTGGCCTACACGTTCACTCAAATTGGAAATTTCGTCTCGAATTTTGAAACCATTTGGAAAAATTCCAAAAGACGTCCAGTGGAATAGCGGCTAGGATAATATTCCTCCCTCGCTTGACGCTAGGCTTCTCTTCCTATAGCGCTGACCTCCGCGAAAATAGCGGAGCGGGCCTTCATGCAGCATCGGGATATCTGGCGGGGGATTGATCAATTGGCGGCCCATTACGGGCTGACGGCGTCTGGGCTTGCGCGGCGGGCAGGGCTGGACCCGACGGCGTTCAATCCGTCGAAGCGCGAGGGCGCCGATGGCCGTCCGCGCTGGCCGAGCACGGAGAGCCTGGCGCGCGTTCTGGACGCGGTGGGCGCCGGATTTGACGATTTCGCCGCCCTCGTGGATGGTCGGAGGGGCGCCATTGCGCCGCTGATCGGCTTCGCGCAGGCGGGCCGCGACGGCTATTTCGACGATGCCGGCTTTCCCGCGGGGCAGGGCTGGGAAGAGGTGCGCTTCCCCGGCCTCGGCACCGAAACCGTCTACGCCCTCGAAATCAGTGGCGACTCGATGGAGCCGGCCTATCGCGCGGGCGACCGCATCATCGTCGCCCCCGGGGCAGAGGTGAAAAAGGGCGACCGGGTCGTCGCGAAAACAACGGGCGGCGAAGTGATGGCGAAGGTTCTGGAGCGGAAAAACAGCCGCACCATCGCGCTCGCTTCGCTCAATCCGGATTATCCGACCCGCGAGTTCAAGCCCTCCGAAATCGCCTGGATTGCCCGCATTTTATGGGCTAGCCAATGACGGCGCGGCCACCGGCCTAAACCTGATCCATTGCCGGCCGATCCGGTCAAGCGAGGGATCATCGTGCGTGCGAAGACTGTGCAGGGCGGCCAGGGTTGCTGCGCAGGCGGGCCCTTTTCCGGCTGTGCGGAAATAATCCAGCTCGGCAGGGGTGGCCCCGTCCGCCTCCATGAAGCGCACGAGAAGGTCATAGTCCAGTTGTGTTGCCGGCGGGGTTTGCCGCACGGCTTCGCGCCCTTCGATCATCGCTCGCATGCGCAATTGGGCGAGGTTTGAGTTAGCCCGGATGACTTCCGGCGAGCCGCCTTTGACTCTCGCCATCGGTTTCAGGAGACCATCGCAATAGTCATCGCCGTAAACGTCGCGCGCGGTCGTGAGAAGAATCTCTCTGTGCTTCAGGGCGAGATCGATCGTGAAAGGCTCCGCATTGGCGGCGTAGTGGGCGTCGCGATCCATGACGGTTTCCACGAGTTTCACATGTGCCCGGATCCATTCGCGCCCGGAGGCCTGGTCCTCACTCACTTTTCTGTTGAGCGCGCCAAAGTCTTCCGGCCAGTAATCGTAGCCCATCTGGAACAGGACTCTGTTGTGGTCGCTGTTGGCCTTCTTGTATTCCGCCGAAGCCATCCAGATCCGGGCGCCTGTGGCGTAAACCGTAACGCAGGCGAACGCGCCGGCAGCGAGGGGAATCACGAGACGGAGATTTTGAGGCAATGCCTTGCGAAAAAGAAGAACCGTCGCGCTGACAAGAACAAACGCCAGGCAGGCAAGCCATCCGGTGCTGATATAGATATTGTCCATCACGGCCTCCCCAGCTGCATCGCGGTGGTATGGAAGACATACGTACCTGCTCTTAAAGGCTCATGAATTAAAAGTTGAAACAATTGCTCTCAGGGATTGTTGTGCGCTTGGGTGCGGGCGTGCTTTTTATGGGCGAGCCAATAGAAATTATTGACACCCTTGTGACATCCAGTGCTTTGCAAATGCCACAAAAGCGGGTGATTACGCGCGCATGACCGACAAGCCCTATGAAGAGCCGACCCCGCAGGAATCGCTCGACCCGGAAGACTGGGACGAATTCCGTGCGCAGGCCCGCCACATGCTGGATGCCGCGCTGGACCGGATGCAGGACGCCCGTCAGGGCCGCGTCTGGACCGAGCTGCCCATGGAGATCAAGGACACGCTGAAGGCGCCGCTGCCCCGCGAGGGCTGGGGCGTGCCGGATGTGATGGGCCGGATGGAGGCGCTGCTGCCCTATGGCGCGGGCAATACCAATCCGCGCTTCTTCGGCTGGGTGCATGGATCGGGCACGCCAGCGAACATTCTGGCGGAGATTGCGGCCAGCGCGATGAATGCCAATGTCGGCGGGCGCGACCATGGCGCGATCTATGTCGAGAAGCAGGTCGTGCGCTGGTGCCGGGAATTGTTCGAGTTTCCGGAGAGTGCCAGCGGCATTGTCGTGTCGGGCACGTCCATCGCCACGATCATTGCGGTGAAAGTGGCGCGCGATGCCCGGCTGCACTTCCACAGCCGGAAGGATGGCATCTGCGGCCATGGGCTGGTCGGGTATACGTCGACGGAGACGCATTCCTGCGTCGCCCGCGCGTTTGATCTTCTGGGCCTCGGCACCGACGCGTTGCGCAAGATCCCCGCGAATGACCGGTTCGAAATCGACATGGACGCGCTGCGCGCCGCCATCGCCTCAGACCGCGCGGCGGGCCTGACGCCCTTCATCGTGATCGGCACGGCCGGGACGGTGAATGTCGGCGCGATTGACCCGCTCGAAGAGCTGGCAGACCTCGCCGCTGAAGAGAGCCTCTGGTTCCATATTGACGGCGCGTTCGGGGCGCTCGGCGTGCTCAGCGACCGGGTGAAGGACCGCCTGACCGGCGTGAAGCGCGCGGACTCGCTGGCCTTTGACTTCCACAAATGGCTGCACGTGAACTACGATGCGGGCTTCGCCCTCATCCGGGATGAGAAACTGCACCGCGCGGCGTTTACGGATCGTCCGGACTATCTCAAAGCCAAAGAGCGGGGCCTCGCGGGCGGTAATCCGTGGCCGGTCGAATACGGGCCGGAACTGTCGCGTGGATTCCGTGCACTGAAGGTGTGGGCACAGCTGGCCGAATTCGGCACCGACCGCCTCGGCCGGATGATTGAGCGCAATTGCTATCAGGCGGCATACCTAGGCGAACAAGTGGCGAAGACGCCGGGTCTGGAATTGCTGGCGCCGGTGGCGCTGAACATCTGCTGCTTCCGTTATGTGGAGCCCGGCCTGCCGGACGCCGTGCTGGACGCGATGAACGACGAGATCGTCATCCAGCTGCAGGAGCAGGGGATCGCCGCGCCGTCGACGACGCGCCTCAAGGGCCGCCTCGCTATCCGCGTGAACATCACCAACCATCGCACCGCGCGCAAGGATCTCGACATCCTGCTGCAGGAAATCCAGCGCATTGCCGTCACGCCGGAAGTCGCCGCTGTGCGGGACGCGGCGCTGAAGGCTGGCAACTGAGCGTGGACCGGGCCTTGCCGCCTCTGCAAGAAAGGGTCACAAGTCCATGATGGATTGGGGTAAACTCAGATCGTTTCACGCAGCGGCGGAAGCCGGTAGCCTGACCTCGGCGGGCGACCGTCTTGGCATCTCGCAGTCGGCTGTCTCGCGTCAGATTGCAGCGCTGGAAGAGGCGCTCGGCGTCTCGCTGTTCCAGCGCCATGCGCGCGGTCTGGTGCTGACCGATAGTGGCCACACGCTGTTCCGCTCGACCATGGAAATGGCGCAGGCTGCGGCCTCGGCAAATACGGCCCTGCGCGACCAGCAGGAAACCCCGCAGGGCGAACTGATCGTGTCCGCGCCGGTAGCATTCGGCTCCACCTGGCTGGTGCCGCGCCTCGGCAATTTCGTGCGCAAGCATCCGGACCTGCATCTCGATCTGCGCCTCGAAGACCGGGAATATGACCTGCTGAAGCTGGAGGCCGAATGTGCCATCCGCCTCTGGGCCGCTGACAAGGCGGATCTGATCCAGCGCAAGCTCGGCACCGTGGCGACCAACCTCTACGCCTCGCCGGAATACCTGAAAGCCTTTGGCATGCCCCGCACGCCGCAGGACCTCGATAATCACCGGATCATTGCCTATGGCGACGAAAATTCACCCTTGCAGGAGATGAGCTTTGCCTGCCGCGTGGGCCGGGACGATGCCCCGCCGCGTCCGGCAACGCTAAAGGTCAACAACGTGTTTGCCATGCTGCGCGCCGTGGATGCCGGGCTCGGAATTGCCGACGTGCCGGACTATATGGCCTCCACCATGCCGCGGCTGGTGAAGGTTTTGCCGGATAATGTCGGCCCGATCTTCGATCTCTACTTCATCTACCCCAGCGATCTTCGCCGGTCGAAGCGGGTTGCAGCATTCCGCGATTTCGTAACAACTGAAACAGAACAGCTGCGCCGGCCAGCCATGCGCCCGGTCTGAATTAAGAAAAGTTCACCATGCATATTTGCATGTGTGATCTGCTGCCCTAGTGGTTGTGCACCTGCGAAAAGGGACTATCTAGGCGTCATGCCAAGGGTCCCGGGCATTACCCAATCCTTCCTCCGATTGGGCGTTTCCTCCCCCCTTCGGGACCCGATACTCAGAGCCCGGCGCGTACATCGCAGCCGGGCTTTTTTTTGCTCAAATTCAGCCAGACTGAGTTTCAAAAAGAAACGGGCAGGTCGCGAGGACCTGCCCGTCTTTCAGGATATGAGGCTCAGATCAGATGCTGGCGCGCAGCATCCAGGCGGTTTTCTCTGCAATCTGGGCGCGTTGGGTGAGGAGGTCGGCGGTAACGGCATCACCGCTCTCTTCCGCAACCTTGAGGCCCGCCTTGGCCGCGCGGCTGACGGCCTCATGGCCTTTGACCAGGTTTGCGACCATGTCGCCGGCGTCCGGGATGCCATTGTCGGGCTTGATCGTGGCCAGGTCCGTCATTTCGCCGGGTGAGCCGGGGGCGAAGTGACCGAGGGCACGAATACGCTCGGCGATCAGATCCAGTGCGTTCCAGAGGTCGACATACTGGGCCATGAACATGGCATGCAGCTCGTTGAAGCGCGGCCCGGTCACGTTCCAGTGGTAGCCATGAGTCTTGGCATAAAGCGCATAGGTCTCGCCCAGCAGCTGCTTGAGCGCGCCGACTGAGGCTTCGCGTTGTGTTTCCGTCAGGCCGATATCGATAGGCATGGGTGTTCTCCTCGTCATTACCCCAAGCATATGGGGAAGCGACCGGGAGGGTTCCAATCGATAGGGTCAGCCCAGTCTATAGAAAAAATCTATTTCAGGGCCGTGCAGAAGCGTTGGATCCGGATCAGGGCTTCTTTCAGCGCAGCATCCGAGGTGGCGTAGGAGACGCGGAAGGCCGGGGAGAGGCCGAAGGCGGCGCCGAACACGACGGCCACTTTCTCGGCTTCCAGCAGCTCGCTCGCGAAATCCTCGTCCGTCTCGATCACCTTGCCGGACGGGGCCGTCTTGCCGATCACGCCCGCGCAGGACGGATAGACATAGAAAGCGCCTTCCGGCGTCGGACAATGCAGGCCAGGGGCCTTGTTGAGGCCTTCGACCACCATGTCGCGGCGGGCCTGATAGGCGGCCTTGCGGATGGGCAGGAAATCCTGAGGGCCGTTCAGCGCCTCGACAGCGGCATACTGGCTGATCGAGCAGGGGTTCGACGTGGTCTGGCTGATCACCTTGCCCATGGCCTTGATCAGCTTGTCCGGCCCGCCAGCATAGCCGATGCGCCAGCCGGTCATGGCATAGGCTTTCGAGACGCCATTGATGGTCAGCGTGCGGTCCCACAGGGCCGGCTCGACCTCGGCAATCGTCGAGAATTCGAAATCGTCATAGACGAGGTGTTCATACATGTCGTCGGTCATGATCCAGACCTGCGGATGGCGCAGCAGCACATCGGCCAGCGCCTTCAGCTCGGCGCGCGTATAGGCGGCGCCGGTCGGGTTCGACGGAGAGTTCAGGATCAGCCATTTGGTGTTCGGCGTGATGGCGCCTTCCAGCGCGTCCGGGGTCAGCTTGTAGCTGGTGTTCGGGCCGCACTCGACCTTCACCGGCTCACCGCCCGCCATCAGCACCATTTCCGGGTAGGACACCCAGTAGGGAGCCGGGCAGATGACTTCGTCGCCGGGGTTCAGGGTTGCGACCAGCGCGTTGTAGATCACCGGCTTGCCGCCCGGCGCCACGTGGATCTGTGCTGTGGTGTAGGTCAGGCCGTTTTCGCGCTTGAACTTGCCGACAATGGCTTCTTTCAGCTCAGGGATGCCATCGGCCGGCGTGTACTTGGTCTTGCCTTCCCGGATGGCGCGGATGCCGGCTTCCTTGATGTTCTCCGGCGTGTCGAAATCCGGTTCGCCAGCGCCGAGGCCAATGACATCATGGCCAGCGCGTTTCAGTTCATTCGCCTTGGTGGTGACGGCGATGGTGGCGGAAGGTTTGACGCGGTCGAGCGCGTCCGACAGGCGGAGATCAGCAGCCATTGTGTGTCCTTGGGCATTCCCTGGAATTATGGCCGGTCGGGAGCGTCCAGCCGCGCCCGCCATACGCCCGGTGGCGCGTGGCGGCAAGCCCTCTTGCCGCGTCATTTCGGGCATTGTGGCGGTTAACAAGGCTTTGCCGGAGCCGGTGGAATTGAGCGCGAAGACAGGCAGCTTGCTTAAGCACGGTATGGCATTTTGCACGATGCTGTGGGGGCATGAGAATTGCCGGAGGTAGACTGGCAAAATGAGCAAGACCGCTTCAAATACGATATATGACGAGGTACAGGAGAAACTCGCCGCTCTGGCCCATGACTTTATGCGGGACATGACGCGCTGGTTTGGCCAGCTCTCGGACCTGGAGCGCCTTCTGGGCCTGTGCGTCTTTATCCTCGTCCTGTTCGTCCTGGTCGTGGTGAAAGCCGGACGGCGCGAGCATGCGCCCGGCAAGGCCCGCAGTTTTGTCAGTTCTTTCGTTCTGGTCGTGACGTTCAGCTTCGTGGTTGGCCTGTTGCTCGATACCCCATACGACCCGCGCAGGTTCCTGCCAGCGGACTTCATGTCCAACTTCGTCTAGCGCTCGCATAAATGCGCCGGTGCGCCTATTTTGCGCAGATGGAAACTGACTCGCCCGGCGCGGTGCCCCTTCGGGGTGTTGACGTCATCAAGGACAATCTGACCCGCCTGCCGGCAAAACCGGGCGTCTACCGCATGTACGGGGACGTCGACGAAGTGCTGTATGTCGGCAAGGCGCGGAACCTGAAGGCGCGGGTGTCGAACTATGCCCGCCTTGGCGGCCATACGCAGCGGATCGCGCGCATGATCGCGATGACACGCCGGATGGAGTTCGTCGTCACCGAAAGCGAGACCGAGGCCCTGCTGCTGGAAGCGAGCCTCATCAAGAGCCTGAAGCCGCGCTTCAATGTGCTGCTGCGGGACGACAAGTCCTTCCCCTACATCCTGATCCGGCGAAACCATGACGCGCCTCAGATCAAGAAGTATCGCGGCGCCAAGCATGATGAGGGGGATTATTTCGGCCCGTTCGCCAGCGCGGGCGCCGTGATGCGCACGCTCGACACGTTGCAGAAGGCCTTCCTGCTGCGCACGTGCGAGGACAGTGTCTACAATGCCCGCACGCGGCCCTGCATGCTGCACCAGATCAAGCGCTGCGCTGCGCCCTGCGTGGGCCTGATCTCCACGAAGGACTATCAGGAACTGGCCGATGAAGCTGCTGACTTCCTGCGCGGGAAGGGGGCAGACCTGCAGAAGCGGCTGGCAAACGAAATGGAGGCTGCCGCCGAAGCCATGGATTTCGAACGCGCCGCCTCCTTGCGCGACCGCATCCGCGCCATCGCCCATGTGCGCGGCACCCAGGATGTGAACCCGGACGATATCGAGGAAGCCGACATTTTCGCCATCGCCATGGAGGGGGGCGTGTCCTGCGTGCAGGTCTTCTTCATCCGGGCCGGGCAGAACTGGGGCGCGACGGCGCACTACCCGCGCCATGACAGCGATCAGACGCCGGAGGAAGTGCTGTCGGCCTTCCTTGCCCAGTTCTACGACAAGCGTCCGCCGCCGCGCCTGATCCTTGTGTCCGATGCGCTGGACCAGGCAGACCTGATCGCCGACGCGTTGAGTCTGAAGGCAAACCGCAAGGTGGAGATCCGCCGGCCGGAGCGCGGCAGCAAGAAGGATCTCGTCACGCAGGCCTCCCGCAATGCCAGCGAGGCGGTGACGCGGAAACTGTCCGAGACCGCCAGCCAGACGCGCCTCCTGAACGAGGTGGCGAAAGTGTTCGAGATGGAGACCCCGCCGGAGCGGATCGAGATCTATGACAACTCGCACATTCAGGGCTCCAACGCCGTGGGCGGCATGGTCGTGGCAGGGCCGGACGGGTTCATGAAGAACGCCTATCGCAAGTTCAACATCAAGGACGCGACGATAGAGCCTGGCGACGATTACGGCATGATGCGCGAAGTGATGCGCCGCCGGTTCAGTCGCGCCAAGAAGGAGCGGGAAGAGGGCAATGGCGCCAATTGGCCGGACCTTGTCCTCATCGATGGCGGCCTCGGCCAGCTGAACGCGGTGATCGAGGCGCTGGCAGAGATTGGTCTGAGCCCGGACGATGTAAACCTGGTCTCCATCGCCAAGGGCGTGGACCGCAATGCGGGCCGGGAGCAATTCTTCCGGCCGGGCAGGGCGCCGTTCAAGCTGCCGGAAAATGCGCCTGTGCTCTATTACCTCCAGCGCCTGCGCGATGAAGCGCACCGCTGGGCCATTGGCGCGCACCGGCAGAAGCGCTCAGCCGCCATTGGCAAATCCCCGCTGGACGAGATCGAAGGCATTGGGCCGGCACGCAAGAAAGCGCTGCTGCAATATTTCGGATCGGCGCGCGGTGTCAGCCGGGCCAAGGTAGCCGACCTGATGGAAGTCGAAGGCGTCAACGAAGCGCTTGCCGAACGCATTCACGGCCACTTCAACGGGGGCTGAACTGCCCGGCGTCGGACCGTGCGGCGAGGTTGCCGAGATAGCTTTCCATCAGGAAAACAAGTTCGTCCTCCAGCTTGTCCGGATCGAGATTCAGTTCCGGCTCGGCAGCCGCGGCGCGCAGCAGGTAAATGACGGCATGGGTGAGGATGAACGAGGATTCCTTGCCGAGGACAAAGTCAAACTCAGACCGTCCACTGATGGAGTCGAGGAAGGTCAGGTGCTGGCGCCCGACTTCGGCTTCGCCGCCCGCGCGGAAGAGGGCATCGGAGAGAACCATGCGCGTTTCAGCCGAGCCTTGCAGCCCGTGCATCAGCGCGCGGATAATCGCGCGGACACCGCCTGCCTCCGGCGCGTCCAGAATGATCGAGGTGATCTTCTCGCGCATGGCGTCGCTCTGGCGCTGGCCCATGGCGAGGAGGATGGCCTCCCGATCCGGGAAGTACTGGTAGAGCGTGCCGATGGAGACGCCGGCGCGTTCGGCGATGCGGCTGGTCGTCAATCTGGCCAATCCTTCGGCCTCCAGAATCTGAAAGGCTGCCTCCAGAACCGCGTCCACGGTGGCGCGGGCGCGGGCCTGCTTCGGATTTCTTCTATTCTTTTCAGTCACTTGCCGGGGCCTGACACGGGGAAGAAGCGCGCCGGGAAGACGCGAGTGGAAAATATGAGGATTTCTTACATTATGGACGGCCAAGCTCCAAGAATTGATCCAGAGGCCCCGAATGACCGCTTCGCTCGAACAGGTTCACCAGCGTATCGAACTCCAGAAGACCGCCCTGCCGGCGATCTACGGCGAAATCGACTTCTCGCAGACGCCCGAACGCTACACCGAGGATCTCAGCGTCAGCTCGATGAAATCCTATGCGGACAAGTTTCCGGCCCCGCCTGCCGACATCGTCGCGCGGGTGAAAGCCTACACAATGCTGGGCGATGTGACCGCCGATGCCTATGCCGGCCTGATGGGGGAGTATGGCTTCAAGCGCCTCGTCGACATGCTGCAGACCGCCTGCGACGAAGGGATCGAGGCCGTGCCGGATGCGCCGCCGGAACTCGCCGCGCTCATCGCCGAAATGGAAGTGAAGCCCGACTGGCTCGACATGAACCTGGTGCGCGAAGGCGCCCGGCTCAACCGGTTGCCCATGGCGGAGTCTTCGCCCTGGATGATCCGCGGTGCGTTCCTCGCAACCTTCCTCAACAAGTATACTGCACTGCCCATGGCGATTACCGGAACGCTGGGCCATTCGACGGCTTCGCGCCGGGTGAACGAGACCGCGACCTTCTTCACGGTCACCACTTTGCCGAATGCGCTGGAGCCGCGCGGGGAGGGCTTCAAGGCCGCCGCCATGGTGCGGATGATGCACTCCATGGTGCGCTACAATGTGTTGCGGCGCGTGAAGGGCTGGGACGTATCCGTGTACGGTATTCCAATCCCGCAGGTCGACCAGATGCCCGCCGGGCTGATCGATGTCTTCCTGCTCGCCTACAAGATGCTGGAAGAGGGGCGTACTGAGTTCACGGCTGAAGAACGCGCCCGCGTCGAGTTCAGCCGCTATCGCTGTTACCTTCTCGGTCTGCCCGAAGATCTGCTCGCCGATACGCCGCAGGGCATTATCGACATCATGAATGCGCGCAGCGGTTCGATCCGGGACGGGTTTGACGATGAGACCTGCGGCTCGCTGGTGCGGGCGACACTGGCAGCTTATCTGCCGCCGGACAAATCACTCGGTAACCAGATTCACAACGCGCTGGAGCGCCGGCTTGCACGGCTTGTGCTTGTCCAGCACTTCCTGGGCGGCAACACTCAGATGGCGCGGGATATCGGCGTGCCGGTGCAAAAGCTCGACTATGTGATCGCGGGCGTCCTGTTCCCGATGATCGCGGCGAAGATGGCGATCTATAATGCGGCGCTCAAAGTGCCGGGCCTGCGGGGGCTTGCGGATCGCCATCTGGTGGCCAAGCTTCGCCGCCTGCTGAAACGCTACGGCCATGCAGAGTTCACGACCAATGCCGAGGCCTACCGGCCGGCCAAACCTGTTCCAGCGGAATAGGTCTGACCGGCTCTGGTGTCACGCGTCAGTCGCCCTGGTCCATCGCCACGATGATCTGGGCGAAGCCGGTGGAGATGCGGCCCATGTTCTCGATGGACATGCGCTCGTTCGTGCCGTGGAAGCCGCTGAGGTCCGCCGGCTTCAGAACGGCCGGGGAGAAGCGGTAGACGGCGGGCGTGATGGCTGTTGCCCAGCGTCCATCCGTGGCGCCGACCACGAGCGCAGGTGCAACCGGTGCGCCGTCACCTGTGGCTTCGGCAACGCTGGCCAGAACCGCATAGGGGCGGCCTTCGGTCGGTGAGACGGGGGACGGCTCGCTGCCACCTTCTTCCGGCACGCTGACATCAATGCCTTCGATCCCGGCGGTGACATCTTTCACGTGCTGCACGACATCGGCGACGGTGTCGTTGGGGTGAACGCGGAAATTGACGGCGGCCTGCGCGCGTTGTGGCAGCACGTTTTCCTTGGCGGAGCCGACCAGCATGGTCGGCGCCGTCGTGGTGCGCACCATGGCGTTGCCAGCCTGGCTTTTCGAGAAGTTCTTGTCGACCATGCCGCCGAAGAGCCACATGTTTGCCAGCGCCATTTTCTGGACGAAGGGCATGCGGCCAGCCGACGCGCTGAGCAGGTCAGAGACCGGCGGCTTGCTGAAATCAGCGGGCATCTGGTTTTCGTCTAGGGCGACGAGCGCCTTGCTGAGACGGACAGCGGCGGAATCGCGCGGCGGCATCGAGGAGTGCCCACCTTCACCGAGTGCCGTCACCTGTACGGTCACATAGCCTTTTTCAGACACGCCGATCAGGCCCATGACGTCGCCGGTGAGCGGGGAGGGATCGAGCACGGCATAGCCCTCGTCGATCGCCATGACGGGCTCGATGCCGCGGGATTTCAGCAGCGCAATGCCAGCCTTGGCGCCGGAGCCGAGGACTTCCTCGTCATGTCCGAACTGGACCAGGATCGTGCGTTTCGGCTGGAAGCCGGAGGCGGCCAGCGCGTCCACGGCTTCCATGATGCCGACCAGGTTGCCTTTGTCGTCAAGCGCGCCACGTCCATAGACATAGCCGTCGACGATGTCGCCTTTGAACGGGGCGCCGGTCCAGTCGCCTTCGGTGCCCATGTTCACGGGCACGACGTCCTGGTGCGCCATCAGCAGGATCGGCTTCAGCGACGGATCAGAGCCCTGCCAGGTGTAGAGGAGGGTCAGTGTGCCGGGCACGATTTCGCGGGTCATCGCGGCATGCGCGGCAGGGTAGGTGGCTTCCAGCCAGTCATGCAGCGCCAGCCAGGGGCCTTCCTGGCCGGGTCGCGGGTCGCCATTGGCGAGTGTGATGGTCGTAAACTGGATGGCTTCGGAAAGATGCCCGGCGGCTTTTTCGGCGGAGATGGCCGGCACGTCCGGCAGCTCGACGCGGTCGCCCACGGGCGTGCTGCCATAGGTGAAGGTTCGATACAGCACGACGCCGATCACAAGCACGGCCAGGGCGCCAAGCCCCATCAGGATTTTTTTCAGCATCGTAATACCCTCTCCAGCATAGGGGGCGGACGGTAACGGCTTGGTTCGGCTTCGTGAACCCGACGTCATGCAAATAAATGACTTGGCCGTCACGATTTTGCGCGGCAGGTTGTCGCGATGACTGACGCCCCAACCAAGCGGTTGTCCCTTCCTCGCGTGCTCGCGTTCTCCTCGCTGGGCATCCCTCTTGCGGGGGTCGGGCTGCCTGTGGGTGTTTATCTCGCGCCGCTCTATGCGCGCGAAGTGGGGCTCGGCCTGGAGCTGACCGGGCTGTTGTTCATGATGCTCCGCTTCTGGGACATCTTCACAGATCCGGTGATGGGCTATCTCGTAGACCGCTATCGCAGCCCGTGGGGCCGGGTGCGGCACTGGATCGTGCTGTCGGTGCCGATCCTGGGGCTGGCGACCTATTTCGTCTACATGCCGCACAAGGGCGCAGGGCCGGGCTATTTCGTCGGCTGGATGCTGCTCTTCTATGTTGGCTTCACCCTGTTGCAGACCACGCGATCAGCCTGGGTGCCGGCCATCGCGGTGGACTATGACGACCGGTCGCGCTTGTTCCAATGGGCCGAGATCGTCAACACGCTGGCCATGCTGGGCCTGCTGGCGATCCCGGCTGTGCTGGGCCTGTCAGGTGTCGGGATCGACCGGTTCGGGCAGGTCGCGATCATGGGCTGGGTGCTCTTGTTCTCCTTGCCGCTGGCCGCATTCCTCGCTTGCGCGTTCGTTCCGGACGCCCCGGTGCGCGGAGACCGGGGAGCGGCCACGAAGTTCCGCCTGCGGCCATTCCTTGCGGCCCTGAAGAACAAGTATCTGGGACATATCCTGCTGCTGGAATTGCTGACCGGAACAGCGATCGCGGTGACCGCGGCGAACTATCTGTTCGTCGCCGAATTCGTGTTCGGCCTGTCGGACGGCATGTCTGGCCTGGTCCTGATGTTCTTCTTCCTCATGGCGGTCATCGCATTGCCCTTCTGGCTGAAGCTTGCCGCGAAGACTGAGAAGCATATTGCCTTCCGCGCAGCCGTTCTGATGTCCTGCAGCAGTTTCGTTATCTATTATATTGCGGGCCAGGTTGGCGGTTTCTGGCCGCTCTTCATTGGGGCTTTTGTCAATGGTGTCGCGTTCAGCGCGCCGATCGTGCTGACGCGCTCCATGACAGCCGACGTCATCGAGTGGCAGGCTGCAAAGACGGGTGAGAACAGGTCGGGCATTTACTACGCGATGCTGACCAGCGCCTATAAGGTCGGAAACAGCCTCGCCTTCGGGGTCGGCTATTTCATTCTTGGGCGTCTGGCTGGATTTCATCCGTCAGCGAATAACTCACCAGAAGCCATTCAGGGCCTGTTGCTGGTTTTTTGCCTGTTGCCGGGTGCACTCTATATTCTGGCGGCTGTGGCGGCGAGCTATTACCCATTCACGCGGGCCATGCAGGTGGAGGTCAGCAAGTCGCTCGATCCGCGCGGGCCGGAGCCGCTGGACTAGAAGCCGCCGCCCTCGGCGAGCCATTCTTTCTCATCCGCTGTCGACTCTCTTCCCAGCGCCGCGTTGCGGTGCGGGAAGCGGCCGAACTGATCGATCACCTTCTTGTGGGCCTCGGCATATTTCAGCGTGCTGGCCGTCAGCTCGCGGAAACCATCGCGGGAGTCTTCCACCAGCGCCTTGAACATGGCGATGGAGCGCTCCTGATTTTCGGGCGCTTCGGAATGTTCGAGCGGCAGATAGAAGAAGATCCGCTCCGATTCGGACAGGCCCTTGTCTTGCCCCAGAGCAATGCCGTCCTCACAGAGCAGCAGGGCGAGGTCGTCCTGCGCGAAGGCGCGGGCATCGCCCCGGAACAGGTTGCGGCTGAACTGGTCCAGCACAATGATGGCCGCCAGCCGCTCGCGAGGTCCGCGCGCTGCCCAGGATTCGGCGGCGGGCAGGTGGGACAGGGTTTCCAGAATTTCCAGGAAGCGCGTGCGGATCTCCGCATCGGTCGCATCCGCCTTGCCGAACCAGAGCTTGTTTTTCTCGCCGGCAGCTTCCGGAGATGTCGCGGACTTTCCGATCCAGTAGTCGAGGACGTCTTGCGGGGTGGGAAGCGCGCTCATGCGTCCGGCCGTGTGGCAACAATCATGTAATTCACCGATGTATCTGTGCTGAGGCGCCAGGCGCCCGTCAGGGGTGCGTAAGAAACACCCGTCGCGGCGGCAGGTTCCATGCCCGCTTCAGCCAGGGCGCTACGCACATCTTCCGGCGGCAGGAATTTCGACCAGTCATGCGTGCCGCGCGGCAGCCAGCCGAGAACATATTCCGCCCCGATCACCGCCGTTGCCAGCGCTTTCGCGGTCTTGTTGAGGGTGGCCACGATCATCAGGCCGCCGGGCCGGACGAGGCTTGCCGTGTCCTTCAGGAACTGCGCTGGATCTGCGACATGTTCGACCACTTCAAGATTCAGCACCATGTCGAAGGGTGCCTCATTGGCATCGATCAGACCCTCTGCGGTTCCGGCACGATAGTCGATTTCAAGGCCCTGCTCACCGGCATGGGTGAGGGCGGTCTTGATGTTGGCTTCGGAAGCATCGACACCGGTCACCGCTGCGCCGAGCCGCGCCATGGGTTCGCAGACAAGGCCGCCGCCACAGCCAATGTCCAGTAAACGCAGGCCTTCCAGCGGCTTCACCTTGCCCGCTGCGATGCCGAAATGGCGCTCTGCCGTTTCGCGAATGAAGCGAAGCCGGACCGGGTTGAACCGGTGCAGGGGGCGAAATTTGCCCGTCGGGTCCCACCAGTCGGCGGCCATGGCGGAAAATTTTGCCACTTCGTCCGGATCGATGCTCGGCGTGCGGGGTGCCCCAAGGGAGCCTTCAATTGTTTTCACCATGGTTTAGCAAACCTGTTTGATCCGGCTGAGAACAGCCCGTATGAGGGCGCGTATATAGGGGCATACCCGGTTCTACAGGATATAGGGCGAAATGGCGCGCACGGTACTCAAGTTTGGCGGCACATCCGTTGGAGACCTCGATCGCATTGCGAACGTGGCCGATATTGTCGCGGCCCGCGCAGCGCAGGGCGAGCATATGGCCGTGGTGGTTTCGGCCATGGCCGGGGAGACCAACAAGCTGGTCGCGCTTACCGAGGGCGCCGCCGGTCAGGACCTGCCGCGCGACCAGTATGACGATGAGTATGACGTTGTGGTCGCCTCGGGCGAGCAGGTGACGGCTGGCCTGCTGGCACTGGCGCTGCGCAAGCGTGGCCTGAAAGCTCGCTCGTGGCTCGGCTGGCAGCTGCGCCTGAAGACCAACAAGAGCCATGGCCGCGCCCGCATCATGGGCTTTGAAGATTCCCGGCTGCCGGACTCCATCGATTCCGGCGAGATTGCCGTCATTGCCGGGTTCCAGGGCGTGACCGACGAAGACCGCGTGACGACGCTCGGCCGCGGCGGGTCAGATACCAGCGCCGTGGCGGTTGCCGCCGCGCTGAACGCCCAGGTTTGCGACATCTACACCGATGTCGACGGCGTCTACACCACCGATCCGCGCATCGTTCCCAAGGCGCGCCGGATCAACAAGATCTCGTTCGAGGAAATGCTCGAAATGGCTTCGCTGGGCGCAAAGGTCCTCCAGACCCGCTCGGTTGAAATGGCCATGAACCATAACGTGCCGGTGCGCGTGCTCTCCAGCTTCCTGAAGCCTGGCGAGCCCAATCCCGGAACCCTAGTCTGCGCAGAGGAAGAAATCGTGGAAAAGCAGGTTGTCAGCGGCGTCGCCTATTCGCGTGATGAGGCCAAGGTCACCCTTTACGGAATGCCGGACAAGCCCGGCGTCTCGGCGAAACTGTTCGCCGTGCTGGCGCAGGCCGGGATCAATGTGGACATGATCGTGCAGGCCAATGCCCGCGGTCCGGACCGGGCCAACCTGGTCTTCACCTGTACCGACCGCGACAGCCCGTTCGCCAAGGAAACGCTGGAAAAAGCGCAGGCCGAGCTCGGCTTTGAGTCCATGGAGGTCACCCGTGACGTCTCCAAGGTCTCGATCATCGGCGTCGGCATGAAGAGCCATACCGGCGTCGCCGAGACCATGTTCCGCGCCCTTTCGGAGAAGAACATCAACATCGACGTCATCGCCACGTCAGAGATCAAGATCTCGGTTCTGATCGCCGCGCCCTATACAGAACTGGCCGTCCGGGCGCTTCATACCGCATTCGGCCTTGACGCTGAGTGAGGGCGCTTGCAACAACCGGGTCATAGATGGCCTACAACCTGCCTGCCACGCGTCTGTTGATGAACCGCCTCCGCCAGATGATGGCGGAAGACGGTGAAACACGCTCCCGGCTCGACAATGTGGTTCGCCTCATCGCCTCCACCATGGTGGCCGATGTGTGCTCGGTTTACCTGCGCCACCGGGGCGGACAGCTCATCCTGATCGCCACCGAAGGCCTGAAGCCTGAAGCTGTCGGCAATACGCGCCTGTCGGCCAATGAAGGCCTGGTCGGTCTCGTGGCTCGCCGGGCTGAGCCGATGGCAATTCAGGACGCGCCGCGCCATCCCTCCTTCTCCTACCGGCCTGAAACCGGCGAAGACCCGTTTCATGCGTTCCTCGGTGTGCCCATCCTGCGCGGCGGGCGGGTGATCGGGGTTCTCACCGTCCAGAACCGGACCGAGCGGGTCTATGGCGACGAGGAAGTCGACACGCTGCAGACCATCGCCATGGTGCTGGCCGAGATTGTCGACCGGATCGATCCGGAACACCTCGAAAATGGTGACGTGCAAAAGCGCGCGCGCAACCTCGCCTCGCTGCGGGGCCGCGTCTTCTGCGAGGGCCTCGGCTATGGCCGGGCTGTTCTCTACGACCCTGTGGTTCCGGCCGCCAAGTTCTTTGCCGGTGATCAGGAACTGGAAGTCCACCGCCTGACGCGGGCGCTGGTGGACCTGAAAGCCTCGATTGACCGCATGATGGCCATCGACGGCGCCGTTCTGGGGGAAGACCCGCGCGACGTGATGGAAACCTACCGCCTGCTGGCGCACGACCCGTCCTGGGCCGAGCGGCTGCAGGAAGGCGTGCGCTCCGGCCTCTCTGCGGAAGCCTCGATTGACCGGGCCCGCCGGGAACACCGCGCCCGCCTGCAAAGCGCGCGCGATCCCTACCTGCGCGAACGCCTGCATGACCTGGAAGACCTCGACAACCGCCTCCTGCGTATTCTGGGCGGCGATGAAGGCCGTCCGCAGATCACCGAGGAGCGCAGCGTGCTGGTCGCCCGGCGCCTCGGTCCGGCGGAATTGCTGGAATATGCCAATACCGGCCTGCGCGGCATCCTGATGGAAGAGGCGGCGGCCTCGTCCCATGCGGCCATTGTGGCCCGCGCGCTCGGCATCCCGACGTTGGGTGGTATCGAAGGCCTGACGACCCGGATCGATCAGGGCGACTGGCTGATCGTCGATGCGGAGCAGGGCATCCTTCACGTCCGCCCGGATGACGCCCTGTACGATGCGTACAAGGCCCGGGTGGCGCTGCGCTCGGAACGCCAGGCCGGCTATGCCGCCCTGCGGGACAAGCCGGCGCGGACCAAAGATGGCACCGATGTTCGCCTGATGCTGAATGCAGGCCTCGAGCTTGATCTGGACATGATGGAGCAGGCCGGGGCGGATGGCGTTGGCCTCTTCCGCACGGAGTTCCAGTTCCTGGTGTCCGAAACGCTGCCACGCCTCAACGACCAGATCGTGCTGTACCGCCGGGTCCTGGACAAGGCCGCCGGAAAGCCGGTGATCTTCCGGACCGTCGATCTTGGCGGTGACAAGGTGTTGCCCGCGCTGAACCTGCAGCGCGAAGAGAACCCGGCGCTCGGTTGGCGCTCGATCCGTTTCGCGCTGGACCATAAAGGCCTCTTCCGCCGTCAGCTGCGGGCGCTGGTCCGCGCCGCCGGGAGCAGGCCGCTGACCGTCATGTTCCCCATGGTGACCGTTCCGCAGGAATTTTTTGCAGCCAAGGAATTGCTGCTCAAAGAGGTCGAATGGAGCGCAGAGGCCACCGGAAAGCGCCCGTCCCGTATAGAAGTTGGCGTCATGCTGGAAACACCGGCGCTGGCCTTCAGCCTGTCGGAACTGGCAGGGGAGGCGGACTTCCTGTCGGTCGGCACCAATGACCTGATGCAGTTCTTCTATGCCGCAGACCGGATGACGCCGTCTGTCTCGGATCGGTACGACCTTGTATTCCCCAGTGCTTTGCGCTTCCTGAAGATGGTTTCCGAACAGTGCTCCACCTACGGAATCCGGATGTCCGCTTGTGGCGAGGCGACCGGCTCAAGCCTGTCTGCGCTCTGTTTCGTTGCCCTCGGGTTTACCAATTTGTCCATGTCGGCGGGATCCATCGGGCCTGTTAAACGTATGATCAGAAGCCTTGATCTTGCAGCGTTTCGTACCGATTTTGAAGCTGCGCTGGAGAAGCCGAACGATGCGTTCCGTAACCAGTTGTTAGCTCTTGCGGCCGAATATGGTGTAGAACTGGCGGAAGGTTGATCGATCGGCCTCGTGGGTTAACTTCTACTCATGGACCGTTTCTTGCGCGATAGCGTGGCAACTCGCGACTGCTCGGGCGATTTTGGACGAACATGGCACACGAAGACGATACCCCTCACGAACAGGCCGCCCCGGACGCCGGGCGCGAACCCGCTATAGCGGGCAAGCCAGTGACGGACTCAGACCGCTTCCTGCAGGCCAGGGAAATCTTCGAGAGCCGGTCCTATGATGGCGAATCCCTGCGCATGGGTCAGGTGCTGCGCCGTGTGCGTGAGGCCAAGGGCCTTGAGCTGAGCGATGTCACCGCCGCCACCCTGCTGCGCAAAGACTACCTGATGTGGCTTGAGCGTATGGAAGTCGGCGAGCTGCCCAAAGGCGGCTATCTGACGGCCATTCTCAGCACCTATGCAAAATTCCTCGGCCTGCCCGAGAAGGACGTCGTCGCCATCTACACCAAGGAATGCGGCGCCGTTAAAGAAGTCAAAGAGGCCGCGCCTGTCCCGAAAATGGGCAAGATCGGCCCCGAGCGTGCCCGCTGGCCGCTGGCGCTTGCGTCGGCAACGGCCCTTATTGCGCTGGCTGCCGGGGCGATTGGCGTGTCGCAAGTCATGCGCCCTGCGCCGGAGGCGCCTGACGTTGCCGCTGTTGTGGCCATCAATGGCGCGCGCGACAGCCTGTTCGCTGAATCCGAAAGCACGCGCCCGGTACCGGATACCCTGCCGCTGGAACTCGTCGCAATCCGTCAGGGCTGGCTGGAAGTTCGCGGCGCCGATGGCACCATTTTCCGCAGCCGTACCATGGCTGCGGACGAAACCTATTTCCCGCGTCTGAATGCTGGCTGGACCGTGTCGGCCCAGGATGGCGGTGCGTTTGAATGGCGCGTCGGTGATATCGTGGTTGGCCCGCTTGGCCCGGATGGCGCAGAAGTGTTTTCGGTCAGCGTCGACGAGCAGCTCGCCCACGCAGCAGAGATTTCCGCTCCGGCCATGGCCGCAAATGGCGGCAGCAAAGCCAGCCGCTAAGTTTCCTGTTGACGCATTGCCGGATCGCTCCGGACGCGCCATCTAGGGGCTGAAGGCACCAGAGGCGCAGACATGAGTCACAATCCGATCCGTCCATGGCGCGACATTACCCGTCGCACATCCCGCCAGATCCGCGTTGGCAATGTGCTGGTGGGCGGCGATGCCCCCATCGCCGTGCAGACCATGACCAACACGCCGACCGAAGACGCGGCTGCCACCATCGCGCAGATCGAGCGCGCCGCCGAAGCGGGCGCGGACATCGTGCGCGTCTCCTGCCCGACCGAAGAGTCGACTGCCGCGATGAAAGCGATCTGCAAGGCGAGCCCCGTGCCGATCGTTGCGGACATCCATTTCCACTACAAGCGCGGCATCGAAGCCGCCGATGCAGGCGCTGCCTGCCTGCGGATCAATCCCGGCAATATCGGCTCGCAGGCCCGCGTGAAGGAAGTCGTGAACGCGGCCCGCGCCAATGGCTGCTCCATCCGGATCGGCGTGAATGGCGGGAGCCTTGAGCGCCATCTCCTTGAAAAATATGGCGAACCTTGCCCGGACGCGATGGTCGAGTCGGCGCTGGACCATGCCCGCATCCTCGATGACCTTGGCTTTCACGAGTACAAGATCTCGGTGAAAGCCTCCGACATGTTCCTGACCGTTGCGGCTTACCAGCAGCTGGCGGAGGCGACCGACGCACCGCTGCACCTCGGCATCACCGAGGCAGGCGGCCTGCGCACCGGCACCGTGAAATCCTCCATCGGCATGGGCGCACTGCTCTGGGCCGGGATCGGCGACACGATCCGCGTGTCCCTGTCTGCCGATCCGGTGGAAGAGGTGAAAGTCGGCTTCGAGATGCTGAAATCCCTCGGCCTGCGCACGCGCGGCGTGAACATCGTGGCGTGCCCATCCTGCGCGCGTCAGGGCTTTGACGTCATCAAGACCGTTGAAATCCTTGAGCAGCGCCTCTCCCATATCCATGAGCCGATTTCGCTGTCCATCATCGGCTGCGTCGTGAACGGCCCCGGCGAGGCGGCGCTGACCGATCTCGGCTTCACCGGCGGCGGCAAGGAAAGCGGCAAGATGTTCGTGGCCGGCCGGGCCGACCACAATGTCTCGAATGCCGACATGATCGAGCATATCGTCGACCTGGTCGAGCAGAAGGCCGAACGCCTCAGAGCCGAACGCGAAAAAGCGGAAGTCGCTGCCGAATAGGCGTCAGAGCGGGCCGCACTGGCTGCCCGGCACCAGATCCTTTGCCGCCTCATAGGCGTCCTGTGACGGCGCGAGCCGGCGGATGAGGGCGAAGGCGTCCGGCTTGTTGACCCGTACGATGTCTGCGCCATCTGCATTCCCCACGTCCTGTCCTTCCATCGCCACGATGACATGGCGCACGTCCGGCGTGTCTGCCACGCGGGCGTCCAGCGAGCCGGCATAGACATTGTCCGTGCTGGCCGAGAAGACCGAGAGGGAGCCATAGTCCGGCCAGGCCGAGGCAGTGAGTTCGACAGGGCCTTCCGACAGGTCGACCAGACAGATGGCATAGGCGAGGTCCGGGGCGGGGCGCACGACGGCCTGGTTCTCCGGGCTGGTGCGCGGGGTCATTTGCCACGCGTTCACGGGCAGGCCTCGTTCCATCATGCCATCCCGGACCTTGGACATGATCTTGCCGGGCAGGGCGTTCAGCACGACGAAATGCGCGATGGCGAATGTGACGACAAAGGCGGCGAGGCCGGTCAGGACGTTTCGCATGATCATTGCCCCCCACAGGAGATTCGCTCGATCCTTGGCGCGATCAGCGTGGCGTTCGGGTTTTCGATCAGGTCAGGCGACGGCTTGTAGAGGCGGAGTGTCAGATCGAACGCTCCGGCCGCCTTGCTGGAGACCCAGGCGCCCTCTGCGGGGGCCGTTTGGGAGACGGTGAATGACCAGGCATCGGCGTCGCCTTCTGCTGTCGCCTTGGTGAGATCGTAGGACAGTGCATTGTCTGTGTTGCGCGGCAGGTAGCTCGTCCCGTCATAAAGGGTAAGCGACCACCAGAGCGCGGGCATCCCGGCGCCGCTGACGCGGTACGTGCAGGCTTCGGTCAGTGACCTGCCACCTTCATCGGTCGCCTTGGTGAAATAGACCGCTTCCTTGCGCGTCAGCGCCAGCAGGCCGTGGCGGGCAACGCGGGCGCGGGTCCACGGGTTGGCCGCGACCGAACCAATCGTCCAGTCGCTCTGCCAGCCGTCGACATCGACCGCGCCGGACAGCCGGACGCCGGACCCGATCATGCCGGCCATGAACAATGCGGAGACAGCGCCCGCGCCGAGGCCAAGGACGCTGCCAATCAGAAGAGGAACCAGTTTCATGCGCGCAAGCTAGCGGCGCGGCGCTGCCGGGCAAGCCTGAATCTGGCTGGAAGCCCTATTCCGCCGGGGCAGGCAGGGCCCGAACGCGTACCATGGGCTTCAGTCCGAACAGGGGCCGCAGGAAGCCCACCCGGCGGATCACCAGTTCGTGGAGCAGCGCGCAGCCGCCGAACGTTGCCAGGATCACCAGGGGTGCCTCGACCCAGACGCTGAGACCCTGACGTGTCAGCCAGTAGCCCGCCATGACGGTGAGCGTCTGGTGCAGGATATACCAGGGGAAGATCGCTTCGGTCATATAGGTCAGCGCGCGGCTGGGCCGGTTCAGGTAGCGTTGGGCGAGGCCGAGCAGGGAGAGGATGGCCGTCCAAGCATACAGCGTGCGACCGGCCTCGTAGACCGACCACGCCGTGTCGGTCATCAGGTCCCGGTGAAAGCGCACCCAGGTCTGCGCGGTGCCGAGGATGATCGCGAGGGTCAGCACAAGTGGCAGCGCCCGGCGTACCGCGTTCCAGAAATTCCGGTCCTTGGCGAGCAGGAAGCCGGTCAGCAGCAGGGTGACGCTGTGGGCATGGTTCGCCCAATCGTCGAGCAGGGCATGGGTTGTCGGAAACAGCGGATCGAGTGTGTACTGGATCACGTAGTGCGGCAGCAGGATCACCGTCACGAGCACAAAGACGCCGGCACGGTCACGGAAGATCACGCTGGTGAGCCGTTCGCCGGGGCCTGCCATCAGCTTCGAAAGGAAAGGCGCCACCGGCGCCAGGAGCAGCGTGTAGACCAGCAGGTAGACCACATACCAGAGATGGTTCCAGGTCGGCGTGGTGATCGAAAAATCGGAGCCGAAGTCCAGATAGTGCGGCCAGAACTGCCAGAAACTGCCGGTGAATTCGCCGGATTCGACCAGCTGCAGCCAGCTTTGCGGCGCCACCACGACGGCCATGCCGAAGAGGATCGGCAAGCCAAGCCGAATGGCACGGTCGCGCGCCAGTTTCGACCCGCCGAGCTTGTCCGCCGCAAAGCGAAGCGCCACGCCGGAAATGAAGAAGAGGAGCGCCAGCCGCCAAGGATTGAACAGCAGCATCAGCCACTCCGCACCGGGGCCTGCATGCACGCTTTTCACGTGCCAGCCCCACGTCACGTAGAACATGCCCGTGTGGTAAAGAATGAGCAGGCCGAACGCGATGATGCGCAGCCAGTCGAGGTCATAGCGGCGAGGGAAAGTGGCGGTCTGAGGCATGGGGTCTCTCCACAGTCTGATACCGCCTTGTGGGTGTTTTCCCCGCCGCCTGTCGCTACCGGAGGGATCAGTGTCTGCTCTGCGGGATGAAAGCTGCCGATCTGGGACGAGCGGCGACGATCTGGGACGAATGGCGGGCAAGGGGCGTTTCCCACCGGCTCGCCCTATGGCAGAGACGCTTCGGTGATGACGCAGAATTCCCACCCCGAATCCCGGGCCGACCGGATCTCAGATCGCTGGGCGCTGGCCTTTTTCGTGGTGTTCATGCTGGCCTCGTTCGTGATCCAGGCGACGTCGATCCAGATTGAGCACCGGCAGGCGGCGGCAGAGCCCTGGCTGCGCGAGGTGGCCTCGCACATGTCTCTCCTGATGCTGGTGCCGTTCTTTCCGCGCGTGCTGGATGTGGCGCCCCTGTCGATCCGGAACTGGCGGCGGAGCGCGCCTGTTCACCTGGCTGCATGTGCCGCCTTCATCGTCCTGCACGTGCTGATCTTTGTGGCGATCCGGAAGCTGACCTATCCGCTCCTCCTGGGCGAGACCTACACGTTCGGCCTCGCGGATCCGCTCAACTGGATCTACGAGGGGCGCAAGGATGCCTATGGCTATGGCATCACCATGGCGATGTTCGCCCTTGCGCGCATGGCGATGCAGAACCGGCTTGAAGCGGAGGCCGTGGATGAGATGGCCGTTCGTGAGCATCGCGTGATGCTGAAGTCCGGCGGGCGGACGATCATGCTGAATGCCGGCGACGTCATCCATGCACAGGCGGCGGCGAACTATGTCGATGTGTCGACGACTACCGGAACGCATCTGGCCCGCATGACCCTGACCGAACTTGAGCGCCTGCTATCAGAGGCAGGCGGGCGCCACGTGCGGGTGCATCGCTCCCACCTCGTCAATCTGGACCATGTGAAGACCATCACACCGACCGGGGAAGGCGACGCGGTGCTCGAACTCGACACCGGCGAGACCGTTCCCGGATCGCGGCGCTACCGGGAAAGGTATGCGCAAACCGCATAACCACTATTTCGTGAGCGGGCTGGAAGGCGCGATGAATATGGGTAGGGTCGCCCGACGGTGAGGCCGTTCATGAAGACAGGAAACATATGATCCGCCCCATTCTCTGGTTTCTCGCCCGTTTACCGCTTCTGGTTCTCATCCTTGTTGTCTCGCTCATCATGTCGAGCTGCAGCATGCTGGGCATGAATTATGCGAGCCTCGAAACGACCAACAAGGCGGCGCCGGAGCCTGCGCTGGACGTGGCGGCTGTGACGGTCGAAGGCAGCCCGGCGCGCGAGGCGCTGAAGCAGAAATTCGAGGATGTGCTCTACGGGCCGTGGCCCGCCGGCATGCCGGTCAGCTTCGGCGACTGGCAGATGATCGACCCGGAATACCTGGACGGACGTGGCACGCTGGAAGAAGTAGCGATTACGGTCGGCAGCGGCGAGAGCGCCAGCACCTTCCATCTCGTCACCGCGTTTCCAAAGGCATCCGGGCCAGTGCCTGTCGTCATCAACCAGACGTTTTCCAGCACGTGCTCGGTGTTCCCGGATGAGCGCGCAACGGACGAAGACGGTACCTTCTGCGACGGCCCAAAGATAACGGGCGCGCTCGGTTGGCTCGAGACAGAGATTTTTGGCACCTATATCTCGGTTGCCCCGGTCGGCCGCTATTTCGATGCCGGGCTCGCCTATGCGAGCTTCTATGCGTCGGATTTCATCCCGGACAGCAAGAAGGAAGCGCCGGCGGCCATGGCGGCACTGGGCGGACCAGTGAACCCGACCTCCGCGCTGATGGCCTGGGCATACAGTTTCTCTGCAGCCACTGACGTGCTGGAAGCCGACCCGCGTATCGACCCGCAGGAGATCGCCGTAATGGGCCATTCCCGGCATGGCAAATCCGCCCTGATGGCCGCTGTCTGGGACCGGCGGATCGCCGCCGTGGTGGCGCACCAGTCCGGCTTTGCCGGGGCCTCGCTGTCACGCTCGCACACGGGTGAGCGGCTGGACCGGATGGCGAAAGCCTATCCTCACTGGCTGGCGCCGCAGGCGCAGGAATGGTTGGACAAGCTGGACGAGATCCCGGTCGACCAGCATGAGCTGCTCGCCTTGGTCGCGCCAACGCCTGTGCTGTTGGGCAATGGCCGGCGGGATGTCTGGTCCGACCCGAACTCGTCCTTCCGGGCAGCGGAAGCGGCCAGCGCGGCCTATGAAGTTACGGGACACCCCGGTCTGACCGTCTCGGGCATGCAGGACTTCGACCCGGCGGCGGGCATCGCCTGGTGGCTGCGCCCTGGCGGGCATAGCGTGGTTTCAGAAGACATTGATGCGTTCACCACGTTCCTGCACGATCATCTCGTTAGGGAAAGGCCTCCACAATACGCTGTTCACTAAGCAAGAGGCGCAGTAAGCTTAGAAAAAACAGTGCTTAGGGAGGGCATTACCCATGTTGCAGAACGTTGAATTCCTGAATCCGGTTCTGGCGCTTGTCGTCTGGACGCTCGTCATGTGGCTCTGGATGTATGCGACACGCATTCCGGCCATGCAGAAGGCGCAGATCAACCCGGACGAAGCGCGCCATCCCGGTACTTATGTTGACCGGATGCCACCAAATGTCCGCTCGGTGGCTGACAATTACAATCACCTGCACGAACAGCCGACGATCTTCTACGCCCTGATGTTCTTCGCTGCCCTGACCGGCGGGGCTGACCATCTGGCCACGCTGATCGCCTGGATTTATGTTGGCTTGCGCGTGGTGCACTCGTTCGTGCAGATCCTGTCGCCGAAAGTGACGCTCCGGTTCATGGTGTTCGCGCTAGCCTCGCTCACCCTGTTTGTGCTGGCCGGCAAGGAAGTGATCCGCATCCTCACCTAGGAGGTCAGATCCAGTTCCTGTTTGCAGATGTCTGGCGTCAGCTTGTAGCGGTCCAGCACCTGGCTCCGCTGCTTGATGTCGTAGGCTGTGGCGGAGCCGTCCATTTTGATCGAGCTGGTGGCCCGGCGTAGCACCACGGTCGTGCTGATTTCATTGTGGGCCAGACCTGTGCGCAGATAGTCCTTGCAGGCGGACTGAATGCGTTCCTTCTTCGCGGCGCTGGACCTGAAATTGTCACCATCGAAGACATCCAGAAGGATCTGTACTTCGCCCGTCCGGCTGGAGCCGTTCCCCTGGACTTCGAATATGCGGGACAAAAGAGTCTGCCGGACGCTGCGCTTGCTTGCGAGCTTCATTGTTTCCTTCTCGATGAAGGTGACACGCTCGGCATTGCTGGCCTTGTCATATGACCAGATCGAGATCGTGCATGTACTCATGCCGACGAGGCAAAAAATTGCCGATATGATCAGTGCAAGTCTCACAGACCCTACTTTCCACGTTCTGGGGGCCTTATACTCCGCAAAATGAAAGTTATGGCTAACCCGGCCTGGAAATCGGCCCGGCGGGATTAATCCTTTGGAAGGGACTAACCGCCTGAAGGGGCTTACCTGTTGACCTAAACGTCTCTAGAGAGGCTCGCCATGGCTAGCATTTCCAATACCCGCCTCCAGCAGGTGATCGATCGTTTCGAAGAAGTCGAGGCGCGCATGGGCGCGGCCTCCGACACGGCAGAGATTATTGCGCTCTCGAAAGAGCATGCGGAGCTGAAGCCCGTCGTCGAGAAGGCGCGCGAGCTGCTCACCTCACGCAAAGGGCTGAAAGAGGCCGAAGCGATGCTGTCGGGCGGCGACCGGGAAATGGCCGAGCTGGCCGAGATGGAAATCGAGGACCTGAAGGACAAGCTCCCGGCGCTTGAGCAGGAAATGCAGATCCTGTTGCTGCCGAAAGATGTCGATGACACGGCCGACATTGTACTCGAAATTCGCGCTGGTACGGGCGGCGACGAGGCGGCGATATTCGCTGGCGATCTCTACCGCATGTATACCCGCTATGCCCAGCTGATGGGTTGGAAAGTCGACGTGGTTGACGCGTCGGCGGGTGATGCGGGCGGCTACAAGGAAATCGTTGCGAACGTTTCGGGCGACGGCGTGTTCGGGCACATGAAGTGGGAAAGCGGCGTTCACCGCGTCCAGCGCGTTCCGGCTACCGAGACGCAGGGCCGTATTCATACGTCCGCTGCGACCGTGGCCGTGCTGCCGGCGCCGGAAAATATCGAGATCGACATCCGGCCGGAAGACATCCGTATTGATACAATGCGCTCATCCGGGGCAGGCGGGCAGCACGTCAACACGACCGACTCCGCCGTGCGTATCCTTCACTTGCCGACCAACATCATGGTGACCAGCTCGGAGAAGTCCCAGCACGTCAACCGGGAGAAGGCGATGGAGCAGCTGAAGATCCGCCTCTACGAGAAGCAGCGCGCCGAAGCTGACGCAGAGCGTGCCGAAGCGCGTGCGAGCCAGATCGGCTCGGGCGACCGGAGCCAGAAGGTGCGGACTTACAATTATCCGGAAAACCGCGTTACAGACCACCGGATCGGTCTCACCCTGTATTCGCTGGACCGGATCATTGCTGGCGACAAGCTGCAGGATGTGGTCCAGGCGCTGATCACGGAAGATCAGGCCATGAAGCTCGCCGCGATGGAGTCAGTGGGCTAAACGGCTTCAGTGCTTCGGTGTTTGCGCGGTTACATGACAATTGCTGAATGAAGGTGGAGGTTGATGTGAAGGCGGCATCAGGTTTTCTCGGTTGTTTGTTGTTTCTTGCGGCATGTGTCTCACAACCTGCGGAGTTGCAGGCGCGCGACATCCGTGTGTCCGGCGACCGCATCTTCCTGCCCATCGCCGTGAATGGATATCCCGTGGAGGCGCTCCTGGATTCGGGCGCCGAGATGACCCTTGTCGATGCCGCATTTGCTTCACGGATAGGCCTTGCAGCCGCTGGGAATGAACAAATCAAGGGAACGGGCGCGGGCACCCAGGACGTTCAGCTCGCCGAAGGGGTCGAGATATCGGCGGCCGGTTCCGTATTGTCAGACCAGGTCGTGATCCTCATCGATCTTGGGGAGATTTCCCGCCGCCTCATAGGCGAGCCGCTCCACGCGGTCATGGGACGTGAGCTGTTCGACAACGGACGCTACCTGCTGGATGTTGACGCCGGCATCTTCCGGCAAGTCCGGCGAGATGCCGAGCCAGGAGGTGTCATGTTGCCCCTGTCCGACGCGAACGGGATCAAGCAGGTTCCGGTGCAGATCAATAATAGAGGCCCCGTAGCGGCCGATTTCGATGTCGGCAACGGAAACGAGATCCTGCTGAGTAAAACATTTGCGGAGAAGCTGGGCTTGCTGACCGAAGGCAATGTCCTGGGTACAAAGCAAGGTGGAGGAGTGGGCGGGCAGGTCGAACGAACTCTGGTTCGCGTCGACACTTTGAACCTTGGCGGGGTGGAGCTGCATGACCTGGTCGCAGCGGTCGGTGAGGCTTCCGACGGGGCGGACGTGAACATCGGTCTGTCAGTGTTGCGCAGGTTCCGGATGGTTATCGACTTTCCGCAGAACAAGGTCTGGTTGGAACCTCTGGAGTGATGCCCAAACCTACCTTCGATCAACTTATCCGGTCGGCCGCGCAGCGGTTTCACGATGCCGGTGTCGAGAGCGCCCGCCAGAATGCTGTGCAGTTGATGTTGCATGTCCGCGGGGATACGCGGGCGGCATTGATCTCCGCAGGGGCATCGCCGGTTCCGAAGCCTGTCGAGGAAAATTTCCTGGCGGCGGTTGAGCGTCGGATCAGGCGCGAACCGTTGCAGCATATCGTGGGCAGTACGGATTTTTACGGGCTGGAAATCCGTTCCGATGGCCGCGCCCTCATTCCTCGGCCGGACAGCGAAACGGTGGTGGAAGCCGCGCTGGCGCTGATCCCGCAAGGGGAGGTGGTCAGCCTTGCGGATCTCGGCACCGGCAGTGGTTGCATGCTTGCGGCCCTGCTTCATCTGAGACCGGACGCGCGCGGCGTCGGCGTGGAGGCGAGCCCGGAAGCGGCGAGCCTTGCGCGTGAGAATTTTGCGGCGCTGGGGCTTTCCGGGCGGGCAGGCCTGTTCGAGGGCAGCTGGGCCGATTGGTCCGGCTGGGAACAGTCCGACCTGGTCATTTCCAACCCGCCTTATATTGCGAGCGGCGAGATTGCGGGCCTTTCCCCGGAAGTGCGCGCGCATGACCCGATGAAGGCGCTGGATGGCGGCGCGGACGGGCTGAATGCCTATCGTGAGATCGTGGCGCTGGCGGAAAGCCGCCTAAAGCCGGGCGCCTGGCTGGTCTTCGAGATCGGATATGACCAGAAGGAGACCGTGTCCGGACTGCTTGAGGCGGCAGATTTTACCGGAATCGGCTCGGCAAGAGACCTTGGCGGGAATGATCGTGCCGTTTGGGCGCAGAAGCGCGAAAGTTGACACTCACATTTTCGCTTGGCGGTGAAAGCGTTACAGGATAGAAGAATCGTGTGAAACGAGATGAGCGGGTTCCTTTGGTGTCCCTCTTCGATCACAGAATTCGCGCAAAAATAGGGGCTGTGGCCAGCTGAATTAGAGGCCAGCGCGACAGGAACTGCCTGCAAAGACACGCAGGCCATGAAACATGGGACTGACTTCATGAAACGCTCACGTGGGCGCAACCGCCGGACAGGCGGTAACAACCAGAACAATTTCAACAATCCCAACCGGCATTTCGAATCTGTCGGCCCGGACGTAAAAATCCGTGGATCGGCCCAGCAGGTGCTTGAAAAGTACCAGCAGTATGCCCGTGACGCCCATACCAGTGGCGACCGCATCCTGTCCGAGGCTTATTATCAGTTCGCCGAACACTACCAGCGGATCGTTGCCAAACAGACAGAAGCGCGGGACCGCCAGCAGCAACCGCGTAACAATCGCGACGATCGGGACCAGGGCCGCCGCGACGACCGCGACAATTCCCGCAATGACGGCGATGACAATTCGGACGACCAGAACCAGGACGAGGATGAGGTCGCTGAGACCGGCACCGAAGCCAATGTTGAACGCCGTGACGCCGCTCCCTCTGAAGGCGACCGCGACGACGACGCCATGCGTGTGATCGACGAAAATGAATCGTCCGATGATACGGAAGCATCGTCCGATGCGGAAAAAGAGCCGCGGCGCAAGCCCGCTCGCCGCAAGCCCTACAAGAAACAGGACAAGGAAGAGTCGAAAGACTCCGACCCGGCGGATGGCGTGATGAAAACGCTTTCGCGCGGCCGTCGCAAATCCTCGGACGAGGGTGCGGAAGTGCCTGCCGAGACGACCGACTAGGCTGCAGCATTCAGTCAATCCCATTTGCCCGGTGCGCCTCTGGCCACCGGGCTTTTTCTTGTCTGATCCTGTGTCTGGGCTTTCCCGTCGCAGGGGAGTTGTAAGACCGGAATATGTTCCCACATGAGCTGTAACGGGAAAGGCACTGCTGCTGAGCGGGGTGCCGATGCCTGCGATCCGATCTGCCTTCGAAAGGGGATAACATATGAATATTGAGCAATACACCGAGCGCGCACGCGCTATCATTCAGGCTGCCCAGACGGCAGCCTTGGCGGCGGGCCATCAGGTTCTGACGCCGTCCCATGTTCTGAAACAAATGCTCGAGGATCGCGACCAGATGGCCGTGAACCTCATCCGTGCCAGCGGTGGCCGGCCCGAACTGGTTGTCCAGGGCGTGGACGCCGCCATCGCAAAGCTGCCGAAAGTCTCCGGTTCAAATACCGGCCTGCGGCTGGAGCAATCCGGCGCGAAACTGTTCCAGGACGCTGAAGCCGGTGCCAAGAAGGCCGGTGACTCTTTTGTTACCAACGAACGCCTCCTGCTGGCGCTTGCCGGCCTGTCGGGTGATCCAGCGGCAGATGTTCTGAAGAATGCTGGCGTTACGGCGAAGGGGCTGGAAGACGCCATCGCACAGCTGCGGCAGGGCCGCACGGCCGACACCGCCAATGCCGAAGAAGGCTATGAGGCCCTCAAGAAATATGCGCGTGACCTGACCCAGGACGCTCGCGACGGCAAGCTCGATCCGGTGATTGGCCGCGACGAGGAAATCCGCCGGACGATCCAGGTGCTTTCGCGCCGGACCAAGAACAATCCTGTCCTCATTGGTGAACCGGGCGTCGGTAAGACAGCCATCGCTGAAGGCCTCGCCTTGCGTATCGTCAATGGCGATGTGCCGGAAAGCCTGAAAGGCAAACGCCTGCTTGCGCTGGACATGGGCGCGCTGATTGCCGGGGCGAAATTCCGTGGTGAATTCGAAGAGCGCCTGAAAGCCGTGCTGAACGAAGTTCAGCAGGCAGAGGGCGGCGTCGTCCTATTCATCGACGAAATGCACACGCTGGTCGGGGCAGGGAAGGGCGACGGCGCAATGGACGCGTCGAACCTGCTGAAACCTGCGCTGGCGCGCGGTGAGCTGCACTGTGTCGGCGCGACCACGTTGGACGAGTACCGAAAATATGTCGAGGGCGACCCAGCGCTCGCGCGCCGCTTCATGGCTGTGTTCGTGGACGAGCCGACCGTGGAAGACACGATCTCTATCCTCCGTGGCCTGAAGGGCCGCTATGAAGCCCATCATGGCGTGCGCGTGTCGGATGCGGCGATCGTTGCAGCAGCAAACCTGTCGAACCGTTACATCACGGACCGCTTCCTGCCGGACAAGGCCATCGACCTGATGGACGAGGCGTCCTCGCGCCTGCGCATGCAGGTCGACTCCAAGCCCGAAGAACTCGACGAGATCGACCGCCGCTTGCTGCAGCTGAAGATCGAAGTCGAAGCGTTGAAGAAGGAAAAGGATGCGGCTTCTCAGGACCGGCTGAAAACTCTGGAAGAGGAAATCGGCGAGCTTCAGGCGCATTCCGATGAGCTGACCATGGCGTGGAGCGCCGAGAAGGATAAGCTCAAAGGTGCGGCCTCTGCCAAGGAACAGCTCGACCGGGCTTATGCCGACATGGCCGAAGCTCAGCGTCAGGGCGATCTTGGCAAGGCATCCGAGCTGAAGTTTGCGACGATCCCTGCGCTCGAAAAACTGATCAAGGATACCGAAGGCAGTGAGGACAGCGGTGGCGGCGTCGTTTCCGAAGTCGTGAAGCCTGAAGATATCGCGGCGGTTGTCTCCAAGTGGACGGGCATTCCTGTCGACAAGATGATGGAAGGCGAGCGTGAGAAGCTACTCCATATGGAAGATGCCCTGCGCAAGCGGGTGGTCGGCCAGGATCCGGCCCTCGAAGCCGTATCGAATGCCGTACGCCGGGCGCGTGCGGGTCTGCAGGACCCGCACCGGCCCATTGGCTCGTTCCTGTTCGTCGGCCCGACCGGTGTTGGCAAGACCGAGCTCACCAAGGCGCTTGCCGAGTTCATGTTCGACGACGACACGGCAATCCTGCGCCTCGATATGTCCGAGTTCTCGGAGAAACATTCCGTGGCCAGACTGATTGGTGCGCCTCCCGGCTATGTCGGCTATGACGAGGGCGGCGTGCTGACGGAGGCTGTCCGGCGTCGACCTTACCAGGTTGTCCTGTTCGATGAGGTCGAGAAGGCCCACCCGGATCTGTTCAACACGCTGTTGCAGGTGCTGGACGATGGCCGCTTGACCGATGGTCAAGGCCGGACCGTGGACTTCAAGAACACGATCATCATCATGACGTCGAACCTCGGTGCCGATGCACTGGCCTCAGGCGAAGAGGGTGAGATTTCCGCGTCTGCAAAAGAAGCGGTAATGGGCGCGATCCGGATGCACTTCCGGCCGGAATTCATCAACCGGATCGACGAGATCGTGTTCTTCAAGCGGCTCGGCCGCGGCGAGATCGACCATATCGTCGATATCCAGATGGAGCGCCTCGAAGGCCTCCTGAAGGACCGGAAGATGAAAGTGGACATGAGCCTTGGAGCCCGCAACTGGCTGGCGGCGCGTGGCTATGACCCGGTCTATGGCGCGCGTCCGCTGAAGCGGGTCATCCAGAAAGAGCTGCAGGACCCTCTGGCCCGGCTGCTGCTGGAAGGCCGCATCCATGATGGCGAAACCATCCATATCGACGTGGAGGGCGACCAGCTCTCAATCAATGGCGTACCCAACGATTTCGCCAAGGGAACGGCTGCGCTCAACTGATACGCGCGCAATTCAATGCTTGATTGATCGCTCCCGCATTCGTACCCTTGTCGGGTAAGGATGCGGGAGTGATATTGTGAAAGCAGGATATTTTTTGGCTTCGGCCTGTGCGTCGATCTTGTCTGCAGGGCCGGTGATGGCTGAAACACCAGCCGAATTGGCGGAACTGTTCGGCCGGGCGGATTCCATCGGCAACCCGCAATTGTCGCCGGATGGGTCACACTTGGCGGCAGAATGCTCGCCTTTGAACCTGCACACAATCTGTGTTTTCGACCTGATGAATGGCGGCGACGCGGTGGTGTTGCCAAAAATGGCGGATGTCCGTCTGGTTGACCACTACTGGGCAAACAATGAAACGCTGATCCTCGACATCGAGGCTTTTGAAAACCTGCAGGTGTCCAGCGGACGGCAGGACTATACGTTCGAGCGCGCGGTTGCCTTCAACATCAAAGACCCCAAACCCGTGATGTTGTTGCGGGATAACCGCGCCTGGGTGGATACCAATGACCTTGCGGCAATTGTACCGTCCAAAGATGACAGGGCCCTCTTCGCGCTCGTGACCCAGGAAGAAGATCAGGGCAATGCTGGCCGCGCGATTCAGCTGGCGCCGAAAATCGTGTACAATTTGATGGATGTGAACTTGGCCACCGGGCGCTCCAAGATCAAGAAAAAGGCGACCCAGAATGTGGTCGGTGCCATTCTGACTCCGGAAGGGGATTTTGTCGCTGAGGTTAAGTATCAGGACAAAGGAACTCTCGGGCATGAGCTTTCGGTCAGCGCAGGGGGCAAGACAATCTTTGCCCGCGAGCGATTGGAGTTTAATCCGCTCTCCGTTTGGGGGCTTGATGTCAGCGGAGAAAACCTGATCGTCTTCCTATCTGAGGGCGAACCCTATGGCTTGTTTCGCATGGCGCTGAGCGATGGGGCGTTGTTGCCTATCGATGATCGCAGAGGCCTTGTGGGGCCGGTGATCGACAAGCGGATGCGCAATGTTGTGGGGTATGAATATCCCGATGATTTCACGGTTCAGATACTCGAAGACGTGAATCTGAAGGGCCAGGTCGAAGCAATTTCTGGCGCATTTCCGGAGGCTTCGGTTACGGCTGAATCTTGGTCCGATAACCGCTCGATGACGGTTATGAAAGTCGAGTTTCCGGGTAAGCCTGCAGACTATTATCTGTTCGAGCCCGGCTCCGGCGCGCTTTCGCCGCTTGGCAATGTGGCGCCGCATCTGAGCGACCAGAAGCTCGGCGCGATTGAGCCGGTTTCCTTTACTGCCCGTGACGGGCTTGAAATTCCCGGATATTTGACGCTGCCGCCCGGTAAGACGCGGGCTGATGGGCCGTTCCCACTTATTCTTATGCCGCATGGTGGTCCGGAATCGCGCGACACGCTGGCGTTCGACTGGTGGGCGCAGGCATACGCAGCAGCGGGTTATGCCGTGTTGCAGCCAAACTTCCGCGGTTCGGCGGGATTTGGCGTCGACTTCCGCGATGCCGGATATGGAGAGTTCGGCGATAAAATGGTTCTCGATGTCGCAGATGGTGCAGCTTGGGCGGTTGATCAGGGCATCTCGACGCTGGGTGACGCCTGTGTCGTTGGGGCCAGTTATGGCGGTTATTCAGCGCTTATGTTGCCGCTAAAGTCGGAGGGTGCGGTCAAATGTGTTGTCGCGGTAAACGCCGTGACGAACCCATTCGGGATTGCCGGACAGGCCGCGTCGCACACGTTCTATGCGAACGACATTGAGCGGTATCTTGGCGCCGACCGCTTTTCTGACGATTCAGACAAAAAGCGGATCACACCTTCGCGCCGTGGCAGCGAATATGACCTGCCAATCCTCGTGATTGCCAGCAAGGAAGACGATACCGTCCCATACGAGCAAAGCGATCAATTGCGAGCAAGCCTGCGGCAGAGGCCTGACTTCGAATTTGTAACTGTTGACGGGGAAGACCACTACCTGCGCAGCTCTGTCGGTCGCTACAATGTGCTGCTTAACAGCCTGAAATTCCTGGACCAGCACCTACCTGCCGGGAATTGAAGGCGGTTCAAGGTGAGGGTGGGTTCGTCGTTGGCAACGATACGCTGAGCAGGCCGGCGCCTTGCTCAGCGCGGATTGTGTCGATCGTATCCTTGGCGGTCTCAAACTCGGCCAGCATGTCGGGGCTCTCGGCGAGCTTGCGGCCCGTAGGCAGCTTCAGCTTCATCGCGTTCACCGGTGTGCCATTGATGTAAACCTCATAATGGAGGTGCGGCCCAGTCGAGGCGCCGGTCGAGCCAACATAGCCGATCACTTCGCCCTGGCGGACGCGGCGGCCTTTACGAAGCCCGCTGGCATAGCGCGACAGGTGAGCATAGGCCGTCTTGTAGCCGTTGGCATGCTTGACGATGATGTAGTTGCCATAACCGCCCCGGCGCGCGGACCATTCCACAGTACCGTTGCCCGCAGCGTAGACCGGCGTGCCGGTCGGCGCGGCGAAGTCCGTTCCCTTGTGCAGGCGAGTATAGCCGGAAATCGGGTGCTTGCGGTTGCCGAAGGACGAAGACAGGCGGGCGCCGTTGATCGGCGTCTTCATCAGGAACTTTGTGGCGCTTTCCCCGTTAGAGTCGAAATAATCGGTCTCGCCGTCATCGGACGGGGTAAAACGGTAGAAGCTGCGCTTGAGTGCCTGGCCGTTGAGCGAAGCGTACAGAAGGTTACCGGCTTTGACCGGGTGACCGGCCTCATCGGTGTACGTTTCGTACACCATTTCGAAGGAGTCGCCCGGATGTATTTCACGTTGGAAATCAACATCATAAGCGAAGACAGAGGCGAAATCGACGACCTGCTGGTCCCCCGCGCCAAGCTTCAGCGCCGCCTCATAGATCGATGTCTCGATCGGGGCGCTGACGCGCTGGTAGTGCGGAATCATGCGGGCATTGAGCGCCGCAGCAGTCCAGTCGCCATCCATGCTGCGCGTGATGAACAGGTTCCGGCCAGCTTCGGCTTTGACGTTGAGCGCGCTGAGATGTCCATCGTCGAGAAAGACTTCGGCCTCCATGCCGGGACGCAGGCGGCGCGGGTCGATCAGTTTCTTGTCGTAAAGCGTCTGCAGGGCGCCTGCCGCTTCGTTGGGCGGGGCGCCGAGGCGCTGGACGAGGCCTGTCAGGGTTTCACGGCGTGCCAGAGTGCCGGTGACAGTTTCAAGTGGGGCGGCGGGCGGCTGGATGTCGGTCGCGCTGAGCAGGGTTACAGCCAGTGGCGGCGGGGCAGGGGCGGCAGACGCGGTGCCCGGTCCATTCTGTCCCGAAGGACCGACAATCAGCAGGCCCGCGACGGCAGATCCTGTGCCGAGGACAAGCAGGGCGATGAGGCTCTTGACCCCATGCGAGTAGGTCCTGCGCGCAGGCGTACTGGTTTCGCTCACTTTTTGGGCGTCTTGCATGTCGCAAGCCCCTCCATCTTGTTCGCCACCCCATGATCCTGCCTGCAATTCCCGTGCAGACGGACGCTTCTTCGTCAAATTGTTATCGCCTTTGCCTATTAAGGCTTTTCAAACGCGACCGGAAAGGAATTCCCTTTTCAGGTAAGATACTAATTTCCACAGCGAGTTGGAAGCAAGCCGAGTGACTCAGTGACGCCTACACATGACGGAGATTTAAGTCCGACCACTCAGGAAAAGGACCCTCGTGCCTTTTCCTGGGCACGATGGCTTCTGGTGGCGCTGGTTGTTCTCCTCGTGGCCGGTGGCGCCGCCGGCTGGCTGCTACGCAAGGCCGTTGCCCGGCAGATACTGGTGAGCTGGTGCATGGAGCGCGATCTCGTCTGCACCGGGCAGTTTGGCCGGCTGGGACTGGGCGGCGCGAGCCTCGATGACCTGACGATCTCAGGTGAGGGCAAGCGGGCGTTTGAAGCCGGGCAAGTGCGTGTCCGGCTGGAATGGCCGGGCCTGTTCAATTTGCGTGTCGCGGGCGTGGATGTGGACGCGCCGGTTGTGCGCGGCGCGCTTTCTGACGGGCGCCTCACCTTTCATGGCCTGGAAAGACTGACCTCCCCGAGCGGTGGCTCGGGCGGAAGTACCTTTCCGGCGTTTCAGATAAACGATGGCCGTATCCTGATCGAGACCAGCGCCGGCGAAGTAGGCGCGAACGTATCGGCGAGCGGTGTTTTCCCAGAAGACGCGCGCGCATCGCTCAAGCTCGACCCGGCCAGCCTTGATGGCGCAGAGGGATATATCAGCTGGACAGGGGGCACGGCGGAACTGTCTGCCAGGGATGGCCGGCTGGAAGGGCAGACGGATATTGCGCTGGAAGAGGTGCGCACCGACAATGTGCATATCCTGAATGCGAAACTGGTTGCCCGGCTCGAAGCCGGAACCGAAGCCGACAGTGCTGCGCAGCTCGTCTGGGACGGGCAGGTCGCGGACGCAACCGGGGCTGATTTCAGTGTCGTGGGAATGACGACCAGCGGACAGGTCCGGCTGAGCGCGCTGACAGGTGCTGCGCCGGGTGAGATCCTGGCTGCAGTGACAGGCGCCGATATTCAACTCGAAGCTGGTAAGGCGCAGTGGACGGACTATGCCGCCGATGGCGTGCGTGCGGAAGCGTCTCTGCATGGTCAAGATGGTCACATCTCGGGGCCGGTCGACATCGATCTGACGGAACTCTCCCTGCCGCAAGGCCGGGCCGGTCAGCTTGCGGTGGCGGGAGACCTCGATTGGGCCACAGAAACGGGCTTCGGGTTTGCCGGGCAAGTGAATGCCTCCAAGGCAGCACTGGCGGACACATTCTCTGGCAGCTTTCTCAGCCGGGTCAGCCTGCCGGCACCCCTGACGGCGCATGGCGACAGCCTGCGGGCAGCGCTCCGCCGGGCGCTCTCGACCTTTGATGCGCAAGCGCGCGTATCGGTCGACATTGCCAAAGCGGGCGCACGGATCAGTGTGCAGGATGCTGCGTCTCTCACGGCGGCCAGCGGGCTCACGCTCGCAATTACACCACGTGCAGGAGAGGCTGTGTTCAGTCTCGTGAATGGGCAGGCCACCCTTGAGGGTGACATCTCGCTGAAAGGTGGCAGCGCACCGAAATTGTTTGCATCACTCAAGTCTCTGTCTTTTGGCAATCAAGGCCTGAACTTGTCTGCTGAGGCGATCCGGCTGTCTGACTGGCGCGAAGGCGGCGTTCAGTTTGGGGCGGACATCCCTTCACTCACCGTCAAGTCGGGCGGCGACGCACTTGATATCCACACAAGCGGTACACTGACATTGTCTGGCCCCGTCTTCGGCGTTGAGCTTGCGGACTCGAAGCTCAGCGGCGGCGTTCAGATTACGCAGGTCAAGGAAGGCCTGCGTGTCGAGCCAGTGGGGCAGCGCTGCCTCGTGTTCGATACCAAAGGCGTGGGGCTCGGGGGCATTGATTTTGAGGCGGCGCGGCTGAACGTCTGTCCGCGTACGGGTGTGTTCATGAAGCCTGGAAATGGCCCGCCCTCCGGCACGGCGTCTCTGGGTGACGTCTCATGGCCCTTCGCCTCCAAATCCGTCACAGGGGGGCTGTCCCTCAAGGAGGCAGTGGTTGACTGGTCTGCGGACAAGGGGTTTGCGTTCACGCTTTCCTCGCCATCGCTTGGTCTGCCATTGCAGATCGACAACCGCACATTGACAATTGATGCAGCCCGTCCCCGCGTCAGCCTGTCAACCGCGAAGGGGCGCGCGCCAGCACTGTCGGCGACACTGAACGATACAGTGTTCGGTGGCACACTCATCCCCGCGAAGGTATCCTCCGACAAGATCACCTTCAATGGGCAGATTGGGTCCGGCGGTCTTTCGGGCGACCTTGCTGGCGATGCGGTTCTGATCCGGGACTTCCGGGAGGATCCGATCTATCAGCCGCTCCTGTCAGATATGACGGCCCGGATGAATGAATGGCAGCTTGCCTTGAAGGGGCCTCTGCGGCTGCAAGCGAGCGGCATCCCGATCGGTGAAATCCGCGCGAACGTGAATGTGCTCAAGCTGGACGGAACAGCCCGCGTGGCAACGCTGCCGCTGGACTTTGCCAAAGGTGGTTTGCAGCCGGTCATGCTGTCAGAGCGTTTGCGCGGCGTTTACACGGATGCTGCGGGCCATATGGAAGCCGTCTCTGACGTTACGCTCGCCGGCGGTAAGATGGATGGAACGGCAGATGTTTCAGTCAGCAATTTTGGCTTCCAGACAACGCGTTTGGGTCGCGTCTCAAACGTCAACGGGGATGTCCGCTTCTCGGACCTGTTTTCTCTGACCACTGAGCCGTCGCAGGTGGTGACCATAGGCGGTATGAATCCGGGCATCCCGTTGAGCGATGGCCGGCTCGTGTTTGGCTTCTCAGAAGGCCGGGACGTGGCTGTTGAATCGGCGGCATTCCCCTTTGCTGGAGGAACGCTCGCCCTTTCGCCGTTCAATTGGGTCCTTGGACGGGAAGACCAGCATGTTGAAGTCACCGCCGACGCCATCGACCTGGCCAAACTGGTCAGTATCCTGAAGCTACCAAAGATCGAGGCGGAGGGGACTGTGTCAGGCCGGTTCCCGATTGATGTCGAGCGGTCGAAAGTTCTGATCCGCAAAGCGCGCCTGTTTGCCGATGATGGCGGTGGCCGGGTGGCTTATCTCGGTGATGCTGCAGATTCTGCAGCCCAATCAGATGCCAATGTACGCCTCGCCTTTGAGGCGCTGAAGGATTTCGATTTCACCGTGCTGGAGGTCGGGCTCGACGGAGACGTGGCTGACCGGATCAAGATTACGCTCAAGCTCGCAGGCAAAAGCCGCAATGACATTACCTATGGTTCGAACGCCGAGATTCTTCGCGGTCAGCCGTTCGAGTTCAATATCGGTGTGGATTCCGCACTGTCCGAACTTTTCCGGTCCAGCCAGTTTTATACAAACCAGCAGAAGCTCACCGATTTCGTGGTACAGGAAGTGATCACGGATCGCGGTCTGAAACCGGCCAAAAATGAATAGGGGACAACCATGTCCTTGATTGACGTTAAGCCGCGCCATGCCATGCTGGCGCCAGACTCAAGGAGGCCGTAAAGCCCATGACCCTACGAACGACCCTTATGGCAGGCGCCGGATTTGCTATCCTGGCCGCTTGCACGCATACGATCAGGATCGAACCCTCGGACAAGCCGATCAAGATCGATCTCAACATCACCCAGGAAGTTCGCATCATCCTCGACAAGCAAGTCGAGGACCTGATCGCTGACAACCCGGACCTGTTCTAGCGAAGAGAGGAGACATATCATGACATCCCTTCGCACTTTTGCTGCCGCTTCCGTATTCGCCTTTGCTGCCTTCGCGGCCGCACCGGCAGCGTTTGCCGGCGACCCCGTCATCGATGCTGCTATTGAAGCTGGCCAGGTGGGTGAAACCATCGACGGTCTGCTGGGTGTGGTCAGCGCTGCGGATCCCTCGGTTGTCCGCAAGGTCAACGAGATCAACAATCGCCGCGCCGCCAAATATGCCGAAGTCGCCGCCGAAACCGGCACGACGCCAGCGCAGGTCGGGCGTCTGACCGGCGAGAAGCAGATCGAGAAGCTGGAGGCCGGCGAGTACTACATGGATGAGTCCGGCGTCTGGAAAAAGAAATAGTGTCTTGCCCGACGTGGGGGCGGCCCTAGGGTGCCCCCATGTCGCGCAAAGCCATAATCATCATCGTCGCGTGCGTCGCGGTCCTTGCGATCGTGATTGCAGTCGCTCCACATTTCTGGATAGGCGGGTCCTCCGAGCTGAGTGGCCACGGCTGGATCGCCTATATCGCCGGGGCGGTGTTGACCGTCGGCCTGTCCGGCGGCTTGTTTTTCCTCACTTTCTATTCCGCCCGGTCGGGGCATGACGACATTGACCGGCCGGATGATCCTGCTGGCTGACCGCTGCTGCTGTGACGGGAACTTCATGCAGCCTTGATTGACACAAGCGGCGGAGCACCCAATCCTGTCGCCACTGCAATCATTCTAAACAGGGCTGACAATGTCATCGATCGATCCTGCACGCCTTTCGGCGTACATTGCGTCGCGTATTTGCCACGACCTCGTCTCGCCGGTGTCCTCGGTGACCAATGCGCTCGATCTCATGGACGAGCCGGGTGACCCCGAGATGAAAGTGCAGGCGGAAGCTTTGCTGCGTGAAGGGGCCGACAAGGCTGCTGCACGCATCCAGTTCCTTCGCTATGCCTTCGGCTCCATCGGGCTGAGTTCCGGGGCGGCCGACATCCACGAGGCGCGCAAGATTACCGAGGCTTTCGTCAAGAGCCATAAGCCGAGCATCGAATGGGATATCCAGACCGATCATCTCAGCTTCTCGCATGCCCGCCTGATGATGAACCTCGTCATCATGGCAACCGAAGCGCTGCCGCGGGGCGGTGTGGTCTCCGTCCGTATCCGCAGCGAGGTCGGCGGTATGACCATCACCCTGACGGCGAAAGGTGACCGTGCGCGCCTCAAGGATGACGTCGCGGCCGCTGTGAATGGCACCGAGCCGGTCGATGGCTGGCGGGCTGAGAACATCCAGTCGCTGTTCGCCAGGATGATCTGCGATGGCCTGGGCGGCGAGCTGACGGCCAAGCAAAGTGACGGTCAGGTGATCTTCATGGTAACGGGAGTAGCCGCCGAGGGCTGAACTGACCGCTCAGCGAAGGGTTGAAAGGTTTTGTTAACAGACTTCGGCGAGCGTCCCGAATTAGCCTTCCAGTGGGGAAGTTGTTCATGAAAACCTGCCTGATAGTCGATGACTCGCGCGTCGTGCGCAAAGTCGCGGCTCGTATCATCAAAGATATGCGTTTTGACGTCGCTGAGGCCGGGGACGGTGCTGAAGCGCTTGAATATTGCCGCAAGCAGATGCCGGATGCCGTGCTGCTCGACTGGAACATGCCGGTGATGAACGGTCTCGACTTTCTGCGTGCCTTGCGCCGGGAAGAGGGGGGCAAGAAGCCAGTTGTCATGTTCTGCTCGATAGAGAATGATGCGGAACATGTCAGCGAGGCGCTTCGCTCCGGTGCTGACGAGTTTATTATGAAGCCGTTCGACGCTGAAATTCTCGAAAGCAAGTTCGCAGAAGTCGGGCTGATCTAAGTATTTCTTAATAAACCTTGCTGTACCGGTAACTTTTGCAGAAGCATCAGTCCGGGACCGGAGCCAATAATGCAGGATGGGGTGTTCAACGAACTGGCAGATCTGGCCCTGAAAGGGTCCGGACAGGCCATTCCGCGATCCAAGTCCTACCTGATCGAGGCACGGCTGGCGCCGATCGCGCGCCGCGAAGGCTTCGGTTCGCTCGAAGACCTTGTTCATTGTCTGAAATCGCGGGCCAATCCGGTGTTCGCGGCTGAATGCGCTGCGGCGCTCGTTTCCAAGGACACCTGGTTCTTTCGTGAGCGCGAGACCTTGCAACGCCTCGCCGAGGATATCCTTCCTGTTCGCCTGAAGGCTGGCAATACCGGCCGGCTGAAAGTCTGGATCGCAGGTGGCTCAACCGGCCAGGAAGCCTATTCCCTGGCCATGATGCTGGAAGACGACATGCCGCCAGCGTTGCGCGGCGCGAAAATCGAGATCCTGTCCACAGACCTCTGCAAAGCGGCCATCGAGCGCGCTCGTACGGGCCGTTATGGCCATTATGAAGTGCAGAAGGGCCTCTCGATCCATCGTCTGATGAAGCATTTCACGCGCACCGACAGCGGTCAGTGGGAAATCTCTGAAGTCCTGCGCAGCCGGGTCAGCTTCCGCCAGCATAATCTGCTGGAAAGTGCTGGCGGACTTGGAAAGTTCGACGTCATTCTGTGCCGGAACGTCCTGTCCGGCATGGACCGTGCGGCCCGCAGCCGCGTGGCGGACTCGCTTGCCGCCCAGCTTATGCCGGGTGGCCTGATCCTTCTGGGGCAGGGAGAGAGCCTGATCGGCCTGACCAACCAGCTGGAACCTTCCCGCGATTTCCGCGGTGCCTGGGGCGCGGCAGATCCCAACCGGAAGCCCGTGGCAACGTCCGTCGCCTGACGGCAGCTACATTTCCAGAGCTTTTTCCAAAGCCAGGTCCGGATCGCAGATAATGTCAGGCGTGACACCATGCCCTTCAATCCGCCCGTTTTTGACCGAGTAATAGTCTGCGATTGGCAGGTACAGCTGATACCCGCCTGGGATGTCGAACATTTTCTGTGACAACATTTCGCCTGCTGTCGTCTCCCCAATCAGGACGGCGCGTCCTGAAGACTTGAGAGCGTCGGCGGCCAGCTCCGCTGCGCTGGCGGTCTCGTGGCTGATCAGCACAAAGACGGGGCCCTGATAGGCGTTCGGGCGTGGTTCGAACCGGATCCGCGTCAACGGCGCGCTCGTTACATCGGTCCAGAAGCTGCGGATCGACCATCCCGTCCATGGTGTGACTTGTTCGAGGTCGGCCAATGTCGGCGGCGTGTTGTGCTCTGCGTTCCAGCGCTGGGCTACAAAGCCGCCGGCATCCAGTGGCTCGGACAGGACGTGCTCCACCAGAGGCAAAACCGCAAAGGCGCCACCGGGATTCTTGCGCAGGTCGATCACAAGGCGCGAGGCGCCGTGCGCGGCGATCTCGTCATAGGCCGCATCGATCTGCTCGATCGTATCGAGCCCGACCATCGTGTTGACGGTGAGGGTCGCCGCATCTCCCTGCCATGACAGCTTTGCGCCTTCGCCAACCCGGAGCGTGTCCAGATAGGCTGCGGTCTCGCTGGCGCTGTGCTTGGACTTGTTCAGGAGCACATGGGAAAACGGGCCGTCTTTCCAGAGATCCTTGAAGCCTGAGAGGAAGTCCTCATCGCTGGTGGCAGAATTCGCGAGCGCAATGACTCCGGCTTCCATGGCGGCATAGGCTGGGCCGTCAAGTTCGGCCGGTGAATAATGGTTGGCGCGCATGGTGGCATTGATGGCTGTCGCCGCTTCGGCATAGGGCGAGACAGGCACAGTTGCGGAGGCTTCAATGGCGGCGGCAGGAGGGGGTGCCTCAGTGTGCACGCACGCGACCTGCAGCGGCATCAGGAGCAGAACTGTCGAGAGGGGAAGCAGCTGTTTCATAGCCAAATGTTCCGAAAATCAATAAAAGATAATCGAATATCAATAATATTCAGAGTTTCCTGTCAACAAGCATCTTTCGCGCGCCACCCCTTCTTCTTTCTGCCCCTCGCAATCCCGGCGTGTTCCCGCTATATGCGCGCCTCAACATTGGCTGCTCCGGGCCTTGAACCCGGTGGGAGTGAGAGATGACTGATACGAACACGGCTGCCTGGACAGGCGGCGTCAATTCCCTTGGATTCGCGAAAGCGCCGGCAGACACGCGCGTAGTCGCCGCCATGTCGGGCGGGGTGGACTCTTCCGTGGTCGCCGCGATGCTGAAGGCCGAAGGCTATGATGTCATCGGCATCACGCTGCAGCTCTATGATCATGGCGCCGCCATCGAGAAAAAGGGCGCCTGCTGTGCCGGACAGGACATTCACGACGCGCGCAACGTGTCCGACCAGATCGGTATTCCGCACTATGTGCTCGATTACGAGTCTCGCTTTCGCGAGCAGGTGATGGAAGACTTTGCCGACGCTTACCTGGCCGGCTCGACGCCGATCCCGTGCATTCGCTGCAATCAGACGGTCAAGTTTTCAGACCTTCTGAAAACCGCCAAAGACCTCGGCGCCGACTGTCTGGCCACGGGCCACTATATTCGCCGTACGGATGGTGAGGATGGGCCGGAACTGCACCGGGCCGCCGACGCGTCGCGTGACCAGTCCTACTTCCTGTTCGCGACCACGCGCGAGCAGCTGGATTTCCTGCGCTTCCCGCTGGGCGGCCTTCCCAAGACGGAAGTGCGCAAGCTGGCTGACAGGTTCAACCTGCCGGTCGCGTCGAAGCCGGACAGCCAGGACATCTGCTTCGTGCCGGAAGGGTCCTACGCGAAGGTTGTGGAAAAGCTTCGCCCCGGTTCAGGGCGCGGCGGTGATATCGTGCACCTGGATGGCCGGGTACTGGGCCAGCATGAAGGTGTAATCCACTACACGATCGGTCAGCGCCGTGGACTTGGCGTTGCGACTGGTGATCCGTTGTTCGTGGTCAAGATCGACGCGCCGGCGCGCCGGGTCATTGTCGGGCCGCGCGAAGCGCTGATGACGTCTGGTCTTATGCTGGAAGAGCTCAACTGGTTGGGGCAGGGCAGTCTGGAAGAAGCCGCCCATGCCGGCGCGCCTGTGCTCGTCCGTGTGCGGTCGACCCGTCCACCTGTGCCAGGTCGTCTGGGTTGGAATGGCGATGTGCCCGTGATCTGGTTCGATGAACCGGAAGAAGGCGTCGCGCGCGGTCAGGCAGCTGTGCTGTACGATCCGGAAGGCAGCACGCGCATCCTCGGGGGAGGCTTCATCCTGAAGGCAATCCCGGCCGATGAGCGCGTGGTTGCGGCGTGATCTGACATCAGTCGATCATGCCCAGCGCAATACCGCGTAAGGCTGCGGAAACCCTGTCGTTTACGTCCAGTTTTTCGAAACAGCGCCGGATATAGGTCTCCACCGTATTCCGGGAGAGAGACAGCACATCTGCGATCTGGTTATTCGTTCGCCCGCGGGCGACCCAACGGAGAATTTCTCTCTCGCGGGCCGACAGTCTGACCCCTCTGGGGAGCCCTTTCAGGAGCAGCCGGCAATAGGCAAGATGTCCCATTTGAGCGGCAGCCTGCAGCTCAAGAATTTCATCTGCTTCAGGGCGTTCGGGCGATCCAAAGCCAAGTGCAACATAGCCATTGCGGCCCGCTGGTCCGAACACGGGAATGCCAAGACCTTCGCCAAGTTTCTCTGCGGAGACACGGTCCAGATACCTGCGCTCCTCCGGCGTCAGATCCGGCAGGCTGCGCGATTCGCTCCAGAAAAGCGGGCGGGCCAGCTTCGCTGCGCGCCGCGCCAGCGGGTCAATCAGGTGCAGGCGATCCCTGAGGTAGGTCTCCCGCCATGCCGGCGGGTAGCCGAACTCACCGACCCTGATTTGCCCGTCAAAGTCATCCGCACCGACGGGTGGAGAGTGCATATAGCTCCCCATCGCGACAGTTGTTGTTCCGTAATAGGAGATCGCCGCAGAAGTCAGGCCGTCGCCCGTATTGGCGTCCCGGCATTCCCGGAAATATCTTCGAAGCGGTTCAGTGTCCCGTGCCATCCGTCTTCCCAATGAGGCGGGATCATAAGGGCCCAAGCGTTCCGAAAATGCAAGCCGGATCGGAGCGGAAGGAGGTCAGCTCAGCCAGTCGGGCGCGGCGACTTTGCCGGATCCGCTCATATCCGGCTGCGGATAGCGTTCCAGCAGCTTGGCAACAATCGCATCGGCAACCCGGTCGGCCTCTCGCAGAGGCGGGTAGGCCCAGGTTTCCAATGTGCCGCCAAACCAGCGCGCTGCGCCATGCTTGAAGAGGCTGTCGTGCAGCTTGTTGAATTTTTCCGCCCGTCCCTCCAGCTTCGCGATGTGGACCGGCAGGCCGTGCCAGGCGGCATCGGACAACATATTGGCGCTGTCTTCCGTAACGATGGCGACATCAGAAAAGGTGAGCCAGGCGATATAGGGGTTGGGGCCATCTTCCGTACCGGACCAGAATTTGGCGCCAATCTCGTCAGCCATTCGGCGAAAACGGGCGCGTGCCGCATCGGGTGTCCGGCGGGACGTAGTGATGCGCAGGCGCCAGCCCTGGCCCGCCAACGCGCGCAGTTGGCTCTCCAGCCGGATCGCGGCTGCGTCGGTGAATGTGTAGGCTTTGCTGTCTCCGCCCAGGATGACAATGGCGCTCTTGCCCCGTTCGTCCGCCAGATCTGCGAAGGCCTGCGCGGCATCCTCGATGGCGTTCGGGGAGAAATATGACGGTGAGCCAATCGTCTGAATGACGTTCGGTCCGCTCACGTCGTCATGCACAGGTGTGACCAGCAGGTCAAAGTTCTCCGGCGGAATATGCGGATCTAGGATCTGGACGGTCAGTGTGCGCCCGCCAGACCATTCGCGGACAGACTTTGTGAAGGCAGCTGATCTGCGTCCTGCGGCGATCCAGACGGTTGGCCAGGGAGCTTTCAGAAGGTCGCGCTGGCTCGCGGGCAGGGAGGAGAGTGGCGCGGGCCATTTGTCGGCCGGCAGACAGGTCCACGGCATACGCGGTGTCAGGACCATCGGTTCGGCCATGTGGGCCTGACCCGGAATGTGACCGATCTGCATCCAGCGGCCCATATCACCCAGCGCATGAGCAATCGCACGCACTTGCGCGGCGTTGCCTGCGCGGCCGTCGGAGACCGCCCAGACTGAGGGTCCGAGCGATCCCGGATCCGACATTTACCGGTACTCGACCTTGACGATTTCGTAAGCGCGGGCCCCGGAGGGGGCGGCTACTTCAGCCTCGTCGCCTTCTTCTTTGCCGATCAGGGCGCGGGCGATGGGCGAGGAAATCGAAATCTTGCCGTCTCTCACGTTGGCTTCGTCTTCGCCGACGATCTTGTAAGAGGACTGTTCCTCGGAATCGACGTCGATCACGGTGACTGTGGCCCCGAAGCGCACTTTGCTGCCGCCCAGTTTCGATACGTCAATGATGTCCGCGCGGGCCAGCTTGTCGTCCAGTTCGGCGATGCGGCCTTCGATGAAGCTCTGCTTTTCCTTTGCGGCGTGGTATTCGGCGTTTTCCGAGAGATCGCCATGCGCACGCGCTTCGGAGATCGCCGCGATGATGATCGGGCGCTCAACCGATTTGAGGTTTTTCAGTTCTGCTTGAAGCGCGGCATGGCCTTCTTCGGTCATGGGAATGCGTTCCATTTGGTCACCTCTGCAATTGGGCGAAAATCGTTGTCGGAAATACGAATGACGTCAAGTGGGGCGGTGTCACACCGATTGCAAGGCGCGGACGGAGATTTCCCGCGACAGCATGCTGGTGATGGCACGAACCGATGCGATGGAGGCGGCAAGTGTCGTATAATACGGAATCTTGCGGGACACGGCCGTCCGGCGGATCGAGGCGCTATCTTCAATAGATGTTGCACCTTCGGTCGTGTTGAAGACCAGCTGGATGTCACCATTGATCATGGCGTCCACGATGTGGGGCTGCCCCTCATTGACCTTGTTCACGCGGCGGACTGGCAGGCCTTCGCCCTCCAGATAGGCCGCCGTGCCGGAGGTCGCGACCAGTGTGAATCCCAGCTTCACAAGGTCGCGGGCCGCCTCGACGAGGCCCTTTTTGTCCGAATCCTTCACCGAGATGAACACGGCGCCCTCAGACGGGAGAATCACGCCGCAGCCCATCTGGCTCTTGAGGAAGGCTGTGCCGAAATCATCGTCCCAGCCCATGACTTCGCCGGTTGAACGCATCTCCGGGCCGAGCTGTGGATCCACGCCCGGGAAGCGGGCGAAGGGGAACACGGCTTCCTTGACGGCGATCCGGCGCGGATTGGCGTGGGTCAGATCAAAATCTGTGAGTTTCTCTCCGGCCATGACCTTGGCCGCAATGCTGGCGATGGGCGCGCCGACGGCCTTCGCGACGAAGGGGATCGTGCGGCTGGCGCGCGGATTGGCTTCCAGCACATAGATCTCGTTGTCCTTCACGGCGAACTGAATGTTGATCAGGCCCCGAACTTTCAGGGCGCGGGCCAGGGCAATGGTCTGTTCAGCCAGGCGGCCCTGCATGGCAGGGGACAAGGTAAACGGTGGCAGGGAACAGGCGGAGTCGCCCGAGTGCACACCGGCCTCCTCGATATGTTCCATGATGCCAGCAACGTGCACATTCTCGCCGTCGCAAATCGCGTCGACGTCCACTTCGGTCGCGTCCGAAAGGTAGCGGTCAATGAAGAGGGAGGCATCGCCGGACACCAGCAGCGCCTCAGCAGCGAACTTGCGCAGGTCTTCGTCATCGCGTGCGATTTCCATGGCGCGGCCACCCAGCACGAAGCTTGGGCGAAGCATGACGGGGTAGCCGATCTCATTCGCCTTTACCTGCGCCTCGTCCACGCTGCGGGCCGTCCGCGAAGGGGCCTGCTGGATGCCGAGCTCGTCGAGGAGCGCGGCAAACTGGGCACGGTCTTCGGCAAGATCAATGGAGGCCGGGCTGGTGCCGAGAATGGGGATATTCTGCTTGTGCAACGGGCCGGCAAGCTTCAGCGGTGTCTGACCACCGAACTGGACGATCACGCCGCGCAAATGACCTGTGCCGCTTTCCTTGCGGATGATTTCCAGCACATGCTCGTCGGTCAGCGGTTCGAAGTAGAGGCGGTCGGACGTGTCATAGTCCGTAGACACTGTTTCCGGGTTGCAGTTGACCATGATCGACTCGATGCCGAGGTCTTCCATGGCAAACGCGGCATGGCAGCAGCAATAGTCGAATTCGATGCCCTGACCGATCCGGTTCGGGCCGCCGCCCAGAATGACGACTTTCTCGCGCGCCGTCGGCAGCGATTCGCATTCCGGCTTGTCCTGACCGAACAGCGGGTGTTCGTAGGTGGAATAGAGGTAGGGCGTCTTGGCCGCAAACTCGGCGGCGCATGTGTCGATGCGCTTGTAGACCGGATGCACGTCCAGGGCATTGCGCAGGGCGCGGACGGCGTCTTCGGTCTGGCCGGTCAGCTCGCCAAGGCGCTTGTCGGAGAAGCCCATCGCCTTGAGTTCGGTCATCGAGAAAGCATCTTCCGGCAGGCCTTCTTCGAGGACCCGGGCTTCGGTTGCCATCAGCTCTTCGATCTGGCGCAGGAACCATTTGTCGATAGACGTGATCGCGTACACGTCATCGACGCTGAGCCCCATACGGAACGCCTGCGCCACGACGCGGAGCCGGTCCGGCGACTGGATCGCGAGGGCCGCGCGCAGCTTGGTTTCGTCTTCGAAAGGCAGGTCATTGAGGCCGGACAGGCCTGTCTCGAGGGAGTTCAGTGCCTTCTGCAGGCTTTCCTTGAAGTTCCGGCCAATGGCCATGGCTTCGCCGACAGACTTCATGGCTGTGGTCAGAACCGGTTCGCTGCCTTTGTATTTCTCGAAAGCAAAACGCGGGATCTTGGTGACCACATAGTCGATGGTCGGTTCGAACGATGCCGGGGTGACGCCCGTGATGTCATTGTCCAGCTCGTCCAGCGTGTAGCCGACGGCCAGCTTGGCAGCGACCTTGGCAATCGGGAAGCCGGTCGCCTTGGACGCCAGTGCCGAGGAGCGCGACACGCGCGGGTTCATCTCGATGACGACAAGACGGCCATCGGCCGGGTTCACAGCGAACTGCACGTTCGATCCGCCTGTCTCAACGCCGATCTCGCGCAGCACCGCAATCGAGGCGTTGCGCATGACCTGGTATTCCTTGTCGGTCAGCGTCAGGGCAGGGGCGACCGTGATCGAGTCGCCTGTGTGGACACCCATCGGGTCAATGTTCTCGATGGAGCAGATGATGATGCAATTGTCCGCCGTGTCGCGGACGACTTCCATCTCGTATTCTTTCCAGCCGAGCAGGCTTTCATCGACGAGGATCTGGGCATTCGGCGAGGCCGCGAGGCCTGAGCGGCAGATCTCTTCATATTCCTCGACATTATAGGCGACGCCACCACCGGTGCCACCGAGCGTGTAAGCCGGGCGGATGATGGCAGGCAGGCCGACTGTCTCAATCGCGTCCATGGCCTGCTTGAGGCCCGTAATGCGGTCATACTTGCCGTTTGCGAGCTTGGGAGACGAGATGATGGTCGCGCGCGGGTTCTCAAGGCCGATCCGGTCCATGGCTTCGCGGAAAAGCGCCCGGTCTTCGGCCATCTCGATGGCTTCTGCTTTTGCGCCGATCAGTTCGACGCCATGCTTCTTCAGGATGCCGGCATAGTGAAGGTCCAGCGCACAGTTCAGCGCGGTCTGACCGCCCATCGTTGGCAGCAGGGCATCCGGCTTTTCAGCCTCGATGATCTTTTCGACGATTTCCGGTGTGATTGGCTCGATATAGGTCGCGTCGGCCAGGCCTGGGTCGGTCATGATCGTCGCGGGGTTCGAGTTTACCAGAATAACCCGGTAGCCCTCGTCCTTCAGCGCCTTGATCGCCTGAACGCCGGAATAGTCAAACTCGCAGGCCTGGCCGATGATGATCGGACCGGCGCCAATAACGAGAATGGAGCTGATATCTGTGCGCTTCGGCATGTGCCCCAACTCCTAGCAAGCAAACGGCTGCCTCATAGCAGAGTCGGGGGGCGGGGCAAGGTGATGTCCGGTATAAAGTCTGGACTGTCTGCAGTAATCCGGTTCCTGGCGCCAACCCGCGAGATCAAAGGCAGGCCGTTTTCGGGTCAATAATTATCTGTTCATGGACCAATCGCCACATGCCGCGGGTGTTTTCCCACATCAGTCGCATCTGTTGGCGCTGTTCCTTGCGCTGGCCGTCATGTGCCCGACCGCGCAGGCGGGTATCAAGCTCGGCTGAGGCCAGGTTGCCGCTGGTTTGTACTTTGATCGGGCCGGCGACGATCAGAGACCATTCCGATAACGTCCGGACCAGCAGCGGGGACCAGAATGTGGCGTAAGAATCGAAATTGAGATTCACCGCCATGTCATGCCCGAAGTCGGTCGCCATGCGGATCGGACCATCAGCGACAATCTCGCGCAAGCGGTCGGTCTGGAAGGCGCCGTTCACGCTGCTCCACGCAGAACACCATGCCAGCGTACGCGTCCGGATTTCCGTTTCGGAAGATGTCGCCTGCCGATAGCGAAGTAATGCGGGGGAGGAGCTGATATCGAACGGCTTCATATGGCCTTACCTCATCGGCCCCAGAGTTGAGGGCTGTCCATACCAACTCGTTCAGGCAGAAATGGTTCCGCGAAATTTCGCTTTTCCGGAATGTCATTTGGATGGACACCCCCGTACAGAGCTGTACGGGGGGTGTCCAAAAGGTTGGAATTCTGCTGTCAGGCGCCGTTACCAGCGATAGCGGTCATTCGGGTAGCGGTCATAAGCATCAGCATAGCCGTCGCCATCGGTGTCGCGCTCGGTTTGCTGGTCCTTGACGCCCGGCATGTTGCAGTCCTCGGCTTCCGTACAGCCTTTGGCCGCGCCGGCGGCTCCGCCCAGAACGCCACCGATCACAGCGCCGCGTTGAGCATCACCGTCGCCGACATTGTTACCGATCACGGCGCCCGCAACGGCGCCTGCAGCAGCACCATAGGCGGTATTGCGTTCGGTCGTGCCGCTGGACGTGCAGGCGGCGAGCATGGCGGCACTGGCACCAAGGGCCATCAGTTTTACGGGAAGGGTCATGTCCTGTCCTTTCGGGTTGCTATGCCCTTCTCAACGGATGGCATCCCGATCCGTTCCCGGTCCGGCATTACAATAAATACAGGGAATTAGGCGCCGGGCTCAGCTCCAGCGCTTGGAGAGCTTCTGGCTCACCTCATCGGCGGCCTGCTTTTCGGCGCCCTGATAGCCGGTCACGGCGTCGGCCACGAAAGGATTGCTCAGACGCTCCTGACCAAAGGTGGAGAGAGCGCCGTGGCCCGGTACGAAGCGCATGGAATTGCCCAGCGGCCAGAGCTTGCCGGTGATCGAGTCGATCAGTTGCTGGTGGTTCCCGCGCGGGAAGTCCGTCCGCCCGATGGAGCCCTGGAACAGGACGTCACCGACAAAGGCCAGTCCGCCTTCCTGTGAATAGATCACCACATGGCCCGGCGTATGGCCGGGCGTATGGACGACGCCGAACTTGTTTCCGGCGAGGTCCAGTACATCGCCGTCATGCAGGTACTGGTCGGGCTTCACGTTTCGACCGTCCTTGATGCCGTATTTCGCGCCCTGGGCCTCGATGTCATCCAGCAGCCACTGGTCGTCCTCATGCGGGCCGATAATGGGGCAACCTGTGCGCTCTGCCACAGCGGCAGCGGCGCCGGCATGGTCGAGGTGGCCATGCGTCAGCCAGACCGCGACGATCTTCACACCGAACTGCTTGGCGGCGTCCATCAGCCGGTCGACCTCGCCGCCCGGATCGATGAAGACGCCTTCCATGGTCTCCGTAGACCAGATCATGGACGTATTCTGCTGCAGGGGCGTGACCGGAATGATCCGGATCTCAAGCTTGGGCTGGTTTGCGGGCGTCTCTGTCATGTCTGCTACATAGTCGCTCCGGTGGCGAACGCAAAGCGTGAGGCGGGCGCTTTCCCTTGCCTTGCCCCTCAGTTAACACTCACCAGGCAATCGTGATGGCGGAGGACCCATTTCATGCGCATGCCAACGCAACCCGGTGGCACGTATCGCGGCGGTGGCGGGATCGCCCGTCTGCTGCGCGGCCGCCTGGGGCTCCTCCTCGTCGCGGCAGTGGGCCTGTTCCTCTACTGGCAGATGAACCAGAAGCCCGTGCCGTTCTCCGGCCGTTCGCAGCTCAACACCGTGTCGATTGAGCAGGAAGTGAAGCTTGGCCAGCAGTCTTACCTGCAGATCCTCAACCAGGAGCAGAGCGAAGGGAATGCCGTGCTGTGCGCCAGCAAGAGCTGTACGGGCGAGGATGCAGAGCTGACGGCGACGGTGCGCGAGATCGGCGCCCGCCTTCAGGCGGCGGCGGTGGAGCTTGAGCAGGAGCTGTTGCAACAGGGCTATGGCTTCACGCCGGTCGCCGACAAGTTTGACTGGACCTATTACGTGGTTCACTCCGCCACGCCGAACGCATTTTGCCTGCCGGGTGGCTATGTGGCTGTCTATACTGGCATTCTGGATATTACCGGAAACTTTGATGGCCGGGTCGGGATGGACGATGTTGCCGATCCGGACAAGCTGGCGGTGGTGATGGGCCATGAGATCGGCCATGCGCTGGCCCATCATGGTGCCGAGCGGATGAGCCAGCAGCAGGTCATGCAGATGGGCCAGATGGTAGTTGGTGTCGGGATGGGGGACTTGGATCCGTCGCAGCAGCGCGCCATCATGCAGGCGTTCGGTATTGCGGCGCAGGGCGGCATGCTGAAATTTTCCCGTGAGCACGAGACCGAAGCCGACAAGATCGGCCTCGAGCTGCTGGTGCGCGCCTGTTACGATCCGCGTGAGGCACCGGAGCTCTGGCAGCGCATGGGTAAGATTGGCGGGGGGCAGCGGCCACCTGAATGGATGAGCACGCACCCGGCATCTGAAACTCGCGCGGAAAATTTCCGCAAATGGATGCCGGATGCCATCGCCGAATATGAGCGCCGCTGCGGTCCGCTGCGCTGATGGCTTAACACGTCAGAACAATGAGACTTTGAGCTGGGTGCTCTTGGGCATCTTCAACAAAAGAACGTGCCCAAACAAAAACTGCGCCCGGACCTTTTCAGGCGGGCGCAGTTCCTTGGCATCCCGCGTCGACCAGAGGCCGGTCCCACCCAGCTCGCTACGCGCGCAGATTCTCGCGACCCTCCGGGCAAGGAAATCACCCTAAGAGTGCTTTGATTTTTTAACGTACCATTGGTATGATAGGTCAGCAACGAAAAAAGTTCAAAAAAGACCGCATGGCAAGGCGAACCGCAGCACAAGCAGAAACAACTCGCGCCAGCATTCTCGATGCGGCAAGGGACCGGTTTGCTGAAGAAGGATTCAGCGCCAGTCTTGCGAGCATCGTTTCTGCTGCAGGTGTTACGAAAGGCGCGCTGTTCCACCATTTTGCCAGCAAGCTCGATCTGTTTCGTGAAGTGTGGATAGACCTGCAAAGTCGTATGGGTGAGGAAGCCGTCGCCGAAGCCGGGAAAATGAGTGGGGAGCAGGATCCCTATATCCAGTTTCTCACCGGGGCGAGGGTCTATCTGAAGTGGGCGGCTCGTCCGGAATATGTCAAGATTGTCCTTTATGAAGGCCCCGTCGTCCTTGGCCTGAAGGGATGGTACGAATCCAACCGGAACCTCGGTCAGGGCACTGTACGTCAGGCAATGGAAGTCCTTGCGGGTCGGGGGCGCTTCGACCCATCGCGGGTCGGTCCCTATGCGGTTCTGGTCCAGTCTGCCTTGAATGGTGCGGGCATCGCGCTGGCAGAAGGGGTTGATGGCCTGACCCCGGATGAGGTGTACGAAGCTTTCGAAATCATGATCCGCAACCTGCGTTAGGCAAGTGGGTCGATCTGTCCCTGGATGGATGGGTTCACGCGCCACCAGGCTGCGATCCCAAAACGTAGCGCATGCGTCACTTCTACAGCATGCGGAACGGTTTCCGACAGCATGAACACGACGCCAGCCCGCTCAGGCAGGATGCGGGCGACGTGAGGCGCTTCCTCGCCTGCGCCTTCCGGCCAGACCAGGAGCGCGCCGCCACTCTCTGCCTGCCAGTCCTCGTTGAGATACACGACCAGAGAGACGACCCGGTTGCGGGCGCCTTCGAAACTGTCGAGATGGCGGTCGTAGAATTCCCCTGGCCTGTAGACTGCAAAACAGGCTTCAAATTCGAACATGCCAATCATCAGTGAGCGGTTTATGCTTTCACGAAGCTGTTCCGCCCAGTGCAGGAAGTCGGCCTGTGCCGGTGTTGTTCCGTCCATCCAGGCAATTCGGGAGCGCCGGATTGTTCGATCTAGCTGGAACGCCGTTTCTCGCCCGATGCCAGCCGGAGCCAACTCATCCTCTGCATTGATCGCCAGGACCTCCGCGCGCAAAGCGTGATAAAGCGCCTCAGGCAGAAAGTCCGGTTGCCAGCTCCAGCCCTTGCCGGAGAGGTCATCGAGAATGGCGCCCAGCCGATTGTCGCCGGGCGGGGGCCCCGGAGCGGGAATGGCCGTCATGGCCGTGCACTTTCAAAAGGGGCGGGAAACTATTTCTCTGCCCGATGCTGCTCCAACAAACCGGCGAAACGTTTGAACAAGTAGAAGCTGTCCTGAGGGCCGGGGCTTGCTTCGGGGTGATGCTGGACCGAGATGATCGGGCGATCCTTGACGGCAAGGCCGGAATTGGTGCCGTCAAACAGCGAGCGGTGGCTCTCCTCGACGCCGGCTGGCAGCGTGGTCGGATCAACCGTGAAGCCATGGTTCATGGACACGATCTCAACCTTGCCGGTGGCAATGTCTTTCACCGGGTGGTTCGCGCCATGGTGGCCTTGTGCCATCTTCATCGTCTTCGCCCCCAGTGCGAGGGCAAGTAGCTGGTGGCCGAGGCAAATGCCGAGGATCGGCAAACCGCTGGCGATGACTGCGCGGATCATCTCGCCTGAACGCTCGATCGTGGCGGCCGGATCTCCCGGGCCGTTCGAGAACACGATGCCATCTGGTTTCAGCGCCGAAATCTGGTCGAAGGATGTATCGCCATTGACCACGGTGGTCTGAATGCCAACGCTGGCGAGGTTCCGCAGGATGTTCTTCTTCACGCCGAAATCGACGAGGACGACGTGGAATTCCGGTTTGTCGAGGTGACCATAGCCCGAAGCCGGCTGCCACAGGTTTTCTTCATTCTCGAAATTAGCCTCGGTATCCACATTCGCAGCAAGATCCGCCGCTTCCAGGCCTTCCCAGGCGCGGGCTGTCTCAATCAGGGCGTCCAGATCGATATTTCCGCCCGGCTGATGGCAGATCGCAGCTTTTTGCATGCCTTTTTCGCGGATCAGGCGCGTGATGGCGCGCGTGTCGACGCCCGAAAGGCCGACAGTGCCGCGCTTCCGCAGCCATGATTCGAAGCTTTCCGTGGCGCGCCAGTTGGACGGCGCGGTGATCGGCTCGCGGAAAATGGCGCCGAGTGCCCCGTTTGCGCCCGCGGCTGACGACTCTTCATGGTCTTCGCTATTGGCGCCGACATTCCCGATATGCGGGAATGTGAACAGCACGATCTGGGAAGCATAGGAGGGGTCCGTGAGAATCTCCTGATAGCCCGTGATCGCTGTATTGAAACACAATTCGCCGACACGAATACCCTCGGCGCCAGCGCCGTTTCCAAGGAATATCGTGCCGTCCGCCAGGGCGATTGCTCCCGTGGCTGATGTAGTGGCTTGAGTTTTGGCCAAGTAGGACATATTTGTCACACCTTCCGGGCGCTGCGTAGGGTCTCATTAACCCATCCGCGTGAAGTTCGACCGGTGTATTGGGGCGGAGTCCTGGCGGCGTCAAGCAAGTGATGCGGCAGGGCATGAGAGGCAAAACCCGGCATGGGCCGAGAAGATACGAGTGGAGTGATGTCGCTCAAGGCGCGCATTGCAAATGCCCTTAAGTCTGAGACCGAAACTGGCAAGCCGGGAGTCCGGCTGGCTACGCTGCGGCTGATCGACTGCGCTGTGCGGGATCGCGATGTGTGTGCCCGTGGGCGCGGGGTCGGCGAAGGCTGTCCCGATGCAGACGTACGCGGTGTGTTGGAGACCATGGTTGCCCAGCGCGAAATCGCTGCGCGTGACCACGAAGACGCTGGCCGTCTTGAGGAAGCCATCCGCGAGCGCGAGGAAATCGACATCATTCAGCAATTCCTGCCGGTCCCATTGCAGGGCAAGGCGCTGGAAAATGCTGTCGAGGAGATCGTGACGGACCTTGGCGCCTCGAAACTCAAGGATCTTGGCCGTTGCATGAGTGCGCTGAAAGAGCGTTATCCGGGCATGGTCGAGACCGGCGCAGCTGGCAAAGCCGTCCGCAAGGCGCTTTCGCGCGCCAGCTGATCTGACAACCTGAAACCTTGTTAACCTTCGGAACAGACCGGAGGTCGTGTTCGTTCCTGCGATACCCAAACCGCAGAAAGGACGAACCCATGAAACCCCTTCTTGTTACCGCCAGTGCCATTGCCCTGATGATCGGAGCGACGGCCTGTAGTCAGTCCAAATCCGAAGCACAGACCGCGTCTCTGGACCAGCCCGTGACGGAAACGCCCGCCGCGACGACGAATGAGGCGCATGAAAACCTCACTGCTGACGTGGAAAGCATGTCGCGCGCGGAAGTCGCTGCCGAAACTCACGCGGATTACACGTTGGCCTCCGACGAGCTGCTTGCGTCCGACCTGATTGGCGCCTCGGTGCAAAATCCGGCCGGCGAAGATATTGCGACCGTGGCGGATGTCTGGATTGGCGAGGACGGTGATGCACCGAAGCTGATCCTGCGTGAGAGCGGTGTGGCCGGTATCGGCGGCACGCTGCATGCGATCAGCTTCGATGCTGCCAAAATCCTGCCGGTGAGCGGCGAGGATGAGCCGGATGTCCGCGTGACCTATTCGGAAGCCTCGCTGGAGACCCTGCCGGAATTTGAGCAGAATGGACTCGACGACTTCCGCCTGGCATCCGAAGTCATGGGCGCGACCGCTTCCTTGCCCTTCGGTGACAATATGCTCCGTGTGAAAGACTTTGTCCTGAACCAGGACGGCACACCGGAATATGTCGTGGTCGCCGATGGCATGGCCGGCATGGACCTGTTCGTCATCGACGCAGACGCTCTGAAGATTGAGCAGGGCGACGGCGATGGTTCGGTCATGATCGACCTGGACGCAGACACGCTCGCCAAGGCGAAAATGCTGAAGCGCGACAAGTAAGCCGCCGCCAATCAGGCAGCAGGAAAGGGCCCGGTTCCCGCCGGGCCCTTTTTCTGTGATGCGCGTGAAATGGTCCGTTTCCCCGGAGGCGCGAACGCGGTATTCTACGCGGATGTCACAATCCGCCATCCGCATTCCTGACGGCTTCGTAGAGGAGCTGAAAGCCCGCATCCGGCCATCGGATGTGATCGGCCGGAAGGTGAAGCTGACCAAGAAGGGCAAGGAATGGGTCGGGCTCTCTCCGTTCACGAGTGAGAAATCGCCGAGCTTCTACGTCAACGACCAGAAGCGCATCTTCAAGGATTTCTCCTCCGGCATTGGCGGCGACGTCATCAGTTTTGTCATGGAGACAGAACGGTTGACCTTCATGGAAGCCGTTGAGAAGCTGGCCGAAGAGGCCGGCATGCAATTGCCCAAGGCGAGCCCGGAAGCAGCTGAGGAATACGATCACCGCAAGCGTCTTCAGGCGGCTTGCGAAGCGGCGGCCTCCTATTTCGAAGACCGGCTCCACTCTGCCGATGGTGCCGGCGCGCGATCCTATCTGGAGGGCCGGGGGCTGAGGCCTGCAGCGTGGAAGCGCCACCGGCTCGGCTATTCGCCAGATGACTGGCGGATGACGATCGACCATCTGAAAGAAAAAGGCTTCACCGCGAAGGAAATCCTTGAGGCGGGCCTCGCCAAGGAAAGCGACCGGGGTGGGGAGCCCTATGACGCGTTCCGGGGCCGTCTCATGTTCCCGATTGCGGATGTGCGCGGCGGGATCATCGCCTTCGGGGGCAGGGCCCTGACGCCAGATGCGAAGCCGAAATACCTGAACTCGGGCGACACGCCGCTCTTCCACAAGTCCAACATCCTCTACCGTTACAAGGTGGCGCGTGAGGCGCTGGGCGGAGGCGAAGGCGGCGGTCTGATTGTTTGCGAAGGCTATATGGACGCCATCGCACTGGCTGAAGCCGGGTTCGGCACGTCCGTTGCCCCGCTCGGTACGGCGCTGACCGAAGACCAGCTCAGCCTGATCTGGAAAGCGGGGCCGGAGCCTGTGCTTTGCTTCGATGGCGACCGGGCTGGCCTTGGCGCTGCTTACCGGGCGATTGACCGCGCCTTACCGCATGTCGAGCCGGGGCGGTCGCTGTACTTTGTGCTGCTTCCTGACGGCATGGATCCGGATGACCTGATTCGCGCCCGCGGCCCCGGCGCCATGGCGGACGCGATTGAAGGCCGGATCTCGCTGTCGGAATTGCTCTGGATGCGCGAGCGCGACGCGGAGGCGCTCGATACGCCCGAACGCCAGGCTGGGCTGGAAGCGCGCTTGCAGGCGGCGACGACCCAGATCAAGCACCCCGGCGTGCGGGCGGCATATGAGCGGGACCTGAAATCACGCATGCGGGATCATTTCTGGCAAATTCGTCAGGCCAGCCGCCGCACGCCAAACCGCAATGGTGACTACAGAAAACGATCCGGAACGGGACAGTTTCCCGCCTCAGGCGAGCAGGGCCAGGTTGAGCTGAAGGGCGGCACGCCGGCCAAGTTGCGGGGGCTCGGCGCTGTGGTTCGGGCCGTCGATACGCCTGAACTGCTCGATATGGGGGCTGAAACGCTCGCGCTCGCGGTCTTCGCCGATGCCGATGTCAGCCTGATCCGCGATACGGTGCTGGATTTCGCACATGCAGGAAACCCTATTGACCGCGGGGCTCTGTGCGCCCATTTAGCGGACGTAGGGAACATGCGCGCGTCCAGACTGCTCAAAGAATATCCCCATACGCCTCCGATAGCGGTCGATGGACCCGAGGCCCGGGAATGGCTTATCGCCCTCGAGCAATACATGGTTGCAGGTCGTTCCGCAGAGCAGGACACCGACGTTGGCATGGATGATGCTGGCGCGGATGCTACGTCGTCGCCATCAGCCTGGCGGCGAAAGCACCAGCTTGTGGCGGAACGAAGGGCTCTGAGAGCCCGCATGAACGACGCAGCAGGAAAAGTCGGCGAAAGCTGAAGGGCACAGGAACTTTGAGACGTATGGCGGTGAGCGCGCTGTACCTCACGGGAGAGAGATTGAATGGCATCTGCCAAGCAGAAGAACACGCAGGGTGATGGCGATAATGAAGACGAGAAGGACAACGAGTCCGGTCTCGTCGATTTTAACGCGACCGACGTCAAAAAAGTCCTGAAGCGCGCCCAGAAGCGCGGCTTCATCACGCATGACGAAATCAACGCCCTGTTGCCGAATGACGAAATGACCTCCGACCAGATCGAGGACGTGATGTCCCAGATCTCGGAAATGGGCATTGCCGTCGTCGAGAGCGAAGAAGAGGCGGAAGCCGAAGGCAAGGCCCTGACCAAGATCGAGGACCGCAAGGTCGTCGTGAAGAAGGGCAATGCCCGTGGGTCTGACCGGACCGACGATCCGGTTCGCATGTACCTGCGCGAAATGGGCGCGGTGGAGCTTCTTTCCCGAGAGGGTGAGATTGCGATCGCCAAGCGGATCGAAGCCGGCCGCGACGCCATGATCCGGGGTCTCTGCGAAAGCCCGCTGACGTTTGAAGCCATGATGGTGTGGCGTGACGAGCTGATCAACGAGCGGATTCTGCTGCGCGACCTGATCGACCTGGAAGCGACCTATGGCGCGGAAAACCCGCCGCCGGAGCCCAAACCTGTCGAAAAAGAGCCTGAGCCTGAACAGGGCAAGGCCAAGGCCCGCCGCGGCGACGTCGACGAAGTCGAGGCCGAGCGCGAGCGTCAGCAGCAGGAACAGGAAGACGAAGAGGACGAAGACGACGCCGCCGCCATGTCCATGTCGGCCATGGAAGCAGAGCTTCGTGACGGTGTCCTCGCCAAACTTGACGAAATCTCCGAAGGGTTCGGCCGCTATCGCAAGCTGCAGGACCGCCTTGTCACCCGCAGGATGGAAGGCAAGGAACTGACGCCGAAGGCGCAGTCCGAATATGACGAGCTTTCCAACAATATCGTCGAGAGCCTCAAGACAATCCACATCAACAACGCCCGTATCGAGGCGCTGGTGGAACAGCTCTACGCGATCAACAAGAAACTGATGGGCCTTGAAGGCAAGCTGATGCGTCTCGCTGACGCGCATGGCGTGCCGCGCAAGGAATTCCTCGAGAACTATTTCGGCCGCGAACTCGAACCCGACTGGGTCGAGAAAGTGCGCGGGCTTTCGGCCAAGTGGAAACGCTTCGTCGATGGCAAGGAAGCCGACATCGAAGAAGTGCGTTCGGAGATTTCCGATATCTCGCAGGAAATCGGTATTCCGATTGATGACTATCGTCGCATCGTCCAGACAGTGCAGAAGGGCGAGCGCGAAGCGCGGATTGCGAAGAAGGAGATGGTGGAAGCCAACCTCCGCCTCGTGATCTCCATTGCGAAGAAATATACCAACCGTGGCCTTCAGTTCCTGGATCTCATCCAGGAAGGCAACATTGGTCTCATGAAAGCCGTGGACAAGTTCGAGTATCGCCGCGGCTACAAGTTCTCGACCTATGCCACTTGGTGGATTCGTCAGGCCATTACGCGGTCCATCGCGGACCAGGCCCGCACGATCCGTATTCCGGTGCACATGATCGAGACGATCAACAAGATCATCCGCACACAGCGCCAGATGCTGCACGAGATTGGCCGCGAGCCGACACCGGAAGAACTGGCCGAAAAGCTGGGCCTGCCGCTGGAGAAGATCCGCAAGGTTCTGAAGATCGCGAAAGAGCCGATCTCGCTGGAAACACCGATTGGCGACGACGAGGATTCAAACCTCGGCGACTTCATCGAGGACAAGATGGCGCTTCTGCCCGTCGACGCTGCGATCCAGTCGAACCTTCGCGAAACGACGACCCGCGTGCTCGCCTCACTCACCCCGCGTGAAGAACGCGTGTTGCGCATGCGCTTCGGCATCGGCATGAACACCGATCACACGCTGGAAGAAGTCGGCCAGCAATTCTCGGTCACCCGCGAACGTATCCGCCAGATCGAAGCCAAAGCGCTCCGCAAACTGAAGCACCCGAGCCGCAGCCGCAAACTGCGCAGCTTCCTGGATACCTAGTCGAACGACAATTCCGATACGAAGGGCGGCCCATGGGCCGCCCTTTTTCGTTGGGGGTAATATCTATTGGATGTGCAGGCCTGACAGCACGAGAAAACTCGCCGCGATCAGCACGGCCAGCGACAAGACGCCCGCCGCCAGGACGCGCCCGCCGCTGCTGGCGACCGAGCGCAGGTCCACCATCAGGCCGAGCGCCGCCATGGAGATGAGCGTCAGCAGTGTCGACAGGCGGGTCAGGACGGGCAGGGCGGCTTCAGGGATGAGGCCCGCGCTCCGCAGCGCCATCATGGCGAGGAAGCCCAGGATGAACCAGGGCACCAGCCGGCCGATGCCCGGCTGGGTGCCTGCAGACTTTCCGCCGGTAAACCTCAGCATCAGGATCACCGGGCCGAGCAACAAGACCCGGACCAGTTTCACCAGCGTTCCAACTTGCGTGCTGAGAACGCCCACCGGCGCAGTGGCGGCCAGCACCTGCGGCACGGCATAGACGGTGAGGCCAGCCAGCACGCCGTATTGCCGTTCACTCATGCCGAGTTGCAGTTTGAACAGAGGCAGGAAAAGTACGACGAGAATGCCAAGGGCGGCGGTGAACGCGATGGACGCCGTGACATGTTTGGACTCCGCGCCGATCACGGGCGCAGCGGCCACGATGGCGGAGTTCCCGCAAATCGAGTTCCCGCACGCGACCAGCAAGGCCAACTGGTGCGGCAAGCCGAGCAAGCGGCTGATGCTGTAGCTGAGCGCAATCGCCGTGAACACCACGCCGACAATGGCAGCAACCAGCGGCAGGCCAGCCTTTCCGATTGCAGCGGCGCTGATCGATGCGCCGAGCAGGACGATGGCGACCTCCAGCAGCAGCTTCGAGGAGAAATGCACGCCCGGCTGCAAACGGCCATGCAGGCCGAAAATCGTGTGAAACACCGCCCCGAGCAGGATGGCGAGCACCAGCGCCTCGAACCAGGCCCGGCCGAACACGTGGACTTCAGCCGTTTGCAGGAGGACCGCCACTCCGGAGATCCCGCAGGCCAGAACGAGGCCGGGGAGAATGGTGCGGGTGCGCGTGAGCATTTCGGGCTTCGCCTGTTCTGAGACAGGCGAAGGGATGGCACCGAAAATCATATTAATATATCGAATAATATAATATGTAACGTGTGGAAAAATCGAACAGTTGGCAATGACCCTTGAGCAATTGCGCATCTTTGTAGCTGTAGCGGAGCGGGAGCATCTGACCCGCGCCGCTGCCGATATCCACCTCACGGCCTCGGCCGTCAGCGCCTCCATCCGGACGCTGGAAGCCTATTACAATGTCGCGCTGTTCGACCGGGTCGGGCGCGGCATCCAACTGACCGAGGCGGGCCGTGTCTTCCTCGGTGAGGCGAAGGCGACACTGGCACGGGCGGAAGCGGCATCGCTCGCGCTCAGCGAACTGGGTGGCCTGAGGCGGGGCACGCTGCACGTGCAGGCCAGCCAGACCATTGCGAATTACTGGCTGCCGCCCCGGCTGATGCGCTTCCATGATGACCATCCGGGCATCGAGGTGCGGCTCCAGGTTGGCAACACGCAATCGGTGGCCGAAGCTGTCCTGGAGGGGCAGGCCGAACTTGGCTTTGTCGAAGGCGAGATCGACGCACCGGCCCTGAATGTCTCGCTGGTCGCGGAGGATGCGATGCTGGTCGTGGTCGACCGGACCCATCCGTTTGCAGATGGACGCGCTTTGAAACTATCAGACCTCGCCTCGGCGAAATGGGTGATGCGGGAAACCGGCTCCGGCACACGCGCCACGCTGATGGATGCTCTGGCGGCGCGGGGGCTTTCCCCGGGCCAGCTGACCATCGCGCTCGAGCTTCCGTCCAATGAGGCCGTCGTTTCCGCCATTCGCGGTGCTTCAGGTATAGCCGCGCTTTCAAGCGCCGTGGTCGCCCCTTTGATTGCCCGGGGCGACCTTGTGGCTGCGAATGTTTCCCTTCCGGTCCGGCATTTCTATGCCCTGCATCACAGGGAACGCCGGCTAAGCAAGGCCGCCGAGGTGCTGCTCGGTCTGAACGCTTAGCCTGCCGCTTTCAGCGCCTGATCAAGGTCTGCGATCAGGTCTGCGGCGCTTTCGATGCCGATGGAGAGACGCACCGTGTTGGGCGCGGCGCCGGCGGCAATCTGCTGCTGCTCCGTCAGCTGACGGTGCGTGGTCGAGGCCGGGTGGATGACCAGCGAGCGGGCATCGCCGAGGTTTGCCACATGGCTGAACAGGTTCAGGCCTGCCACGAACTTCGTGCATGCCTCATAGCCGCCTTTCAGCTGTATCGTGAACAGGGCGCCAGCGCCTTTCGGGCAGATCTGCGGAATGCGCGCCTTGTAGGGCGAGGAGTCGAGCCCGGCATAGGTGACGCTCTCGACCGCGTCGTGGCCTTCCAGCCATACGGCGATCTCTTTCGCATTGGCGATGTGTTTCTCCATACGCAAGGGCAGCGTCTCAATGCCCATCAGCGTATAGTGCGCGCCTTGCGGGTTCATGGTCATGCCAAGGTCGCGCAAACCGATTGCGATACTATGGAATGTGAAGGCGGCTGGCCCGAAGGTCTCCTGGAAGACCAGGCCGTGATAGGCCGGTTCCGGTTTGGAGAGGGACGGGAACTTGTCGCTGGCGGACCAGTCGAATTTGCCGGAGTCGACGACAACGCCGCCGGTCACCGTGCCATTGCCGGTCATGTATTTGGTCAGCGAATGGACGACCAGCGTCGCGCCATGTTCGATCGGGCGGCAGAGATAAGGCGTCGCCGTGGTGTTATCCACGATCAGCGGAATGCCGGCCTCGTTGGCAATGGCGGCGATGGCATCGAGATCCGTAATATAGCCACCCGGGTTGGCGATGGTTTCACAGAAGATGGCGCGCGTGTCGTCATCAATTGCCGCCTTCACCGCATCGAGGTCGTCAAAGTCGACAAAGGTGCAGGACCAGCCGAAGCGTTTGAAGGTCTGGCTGAACTGGGTGATCGTGCCGCCATAGAGGCGCGTGGAGGCAACAATGTTGCGGCCCGGCGCCATCAGCGGGAAGAGGGCCATGATCTGCGCGGCGTGGCCGGAAGAGCAGCACACAGCGCCCGCGCCACCTTCGAGCGCGGCGATGCGCGTCTGCAGGGCGGCAATCGTCGGATTGGTCAGGCGGGAATAGATATAGCCGACTTCCTGCAGGCCGAAGAGAGCGGCGGCATGGTCAGCGTCACGAAAGACATAGGCCGTGGTCTGATAGATCGGCACCTGACGGGCACCGGTCGCCGGATCCGGTTCGGCGCCTGCGTGGATGGCCAGCGTTTCAAATCCCTGCGGCGTGTCTGTCATGATCGTTTCCTCTTTGCTGGTCTTTTGATTTCCCTGCGGTCTTAGGTCACCGGCAGGGGCACAGCAATGAGGAAAACGGACAGCGTTGCCGCAGGGTTTCTAATCAAAGCGACCTATTGGTTGAACGTGTCGCATGCCGTCGGGTCACCCGTCCGCAGGCCCGTATTGAGCCATTTGACGCGCTGTTCGGCGGTGCCGTGGGTGAAGCCTTCGGGCGAAACTTTGCCGGTCATGCGCTTCTGGATCATGTCATCGCCGATGGCCTGGGCGGTGCGCAGGCCTTCCTCGATATCGCCCGGCTCAAGCGCGACAGCGCCGCCTGACACTTCGGAGGCATGAGCGGCCCAGACGCCGGCATAGCAGTCTGCCTGAAGCTCCAGCGCGATGGACCAGGAATTGGCTTCTTCCTGGCTGCGGGCGGCCTGCTGCGCCTGGCGCACCTTGTCGCTGGCGCCGGTCAGCTTCTGCACGTGGTGGCCGAATTCATGTGCGATCACGTAGGCCTTGGCGAAGTCCGCCCCGGAAGCGCCGAGCTGGGTCTGCATGTCCTGCCAGAAGCCGAGGTCGAGATAGACGGTCTGGTCAGCCGGACAATAGAAGGGGCCCATTGCGGCCTGGCCAAAACCACAGCCCGTAGTGGTGCCCTGTTCGTAGAGCACGACCTTCGGCTCGGTATAGCCGCGCACAGCCTGGCTCCAGACATCATTGATATTGGCGCCGACAATATCGACGAACTGGCCCGCCTCATCGGCTGGGGTGCCTTCAACGCCCTGCTGCGGCGCCGAAGATGCGGGCTGCTCGCTGATCATCTTGGCGACGTCTTCCGGCTCCATGCCGAACACGAAATAGCCGATCAGGGCGATGACAAGGATGCCGATCCCGCCGCCAGCAACCTTGCCTGGGCCCATCCCCCGGCGATCCTCGATATTGCCGCCCTTGCGTCCACCCTGCCAGCGCATCCGCCATCTCCTGCCATCATCCGCCGGACCCCTCGTCCGGCCATTGCTGCCATCCTAGCATCCGTGCGAGGACGGGCCAGCCTGTTCAACCAGTCCGGTGGGGAACGCGACCATGCACGACACGATCACGCTCCGGACATCGGGGCAGGGTCTCTATGAAATCACGCCCGCGATCCAGCGTTTTCTGTCGGAAACCGCGATGGATGAGGGACTGCTGACTCTGTTCTGCCAGCACACATCCTGCTCTCTTCTGGTGCAGGAGAATGCCGATCCCGACGTACAGGCAGACCTGAGAGCCTTCTTCCGCCAGCTCGTGCCGCCTGCCAATGACCCGGCCATGACCTATCTCGTCCACCGCACCGAAGGGCCGGACGACATGCCCGCCCATATCAAGGCGGCGCTGACCCAGACATCGCTGTCCATTCCCCTGATAAATGGCCGCCTTGCCCTCGGCACATGGCAGGGCATTTACCTGTTCGAACACCGCGACACCCCGCACACACGCCGTGTGGTGGCGCACTTGCTGGCGAGTTGAACAGATACACTTTAGGAAAATGCCGGGCACTTCAGCGCTCGCGGCGCCGAAAATCTGTCACAAACCAAAGGTTGCGAAGTCCGGATTCTGCCCGGTAGAATGTAATTCCTTTTGGGGGTGGATTTCGGGAGATGGGAATGAAGATGATGCGCGTTGCTGGTACGGTCCTGCTGATGTGGCTGGCTGGCTTGACCGCTGTGGCGCAAGTGCCGCAACCACCGCTCGAGGCCTATGGCGAATTGCCGAAGGTTCGCGACATGACCATCTCGCCGGATGGCAGCGTTATCGCTTTCATCACACGCGATGAGGGCGTGGACCTGATTACGGTCTATGACGCGGTTTCAGGCGACTTCTCCCACCGTGTTCGACTCGACAATGTCTCTACGCGAGACATCTGGTTCGTGGACAGGGATCATTTGATGATCTTCACATCAGACACTTCGGAGACCTACTACGGGAATTTCAAGTACGAGTTCTCAGCCGCTGCGTCACTGGACCTGAGAACCAATGATTTGACCTGGATGCTTTACAAGGCTCGCGGCCTGTCAGCGTATCAGAGCGGCCTTGGCCGCGTGGTTGGGCATGATGATGGGCACGGCACCGTGTTCATGCCCGCCTACATGGGTAAGCCAGGAGATGATCCTTCCAAGGACCTCCTGCGCGTCGACCTCAAGACAGGCAGGGGGAAAGTACACAAGCGGGGCACGCCCCTCACGACGGACTGGCTGGTTGATCCCGACGGCACCGTGATCGCACGTGAAGATTACTCCAACGCGACCAACGAATACGAGATCGTGAGCTACAGGTCGGGCAAGAAGGAAACAGTCTTCAAGGCCAAAGGCGGCGTGCCGCCATATTCCATCGTCGGCATCAAGGATGATCGTTCGGCGCTCATCCTTGCCCCCACTAGCGGAGCCGATGAAGAGTATACGGACCTGATTGAAGTGGGCTTTGATGGCCATATCGGGCCAGCCGGGCTTAGCCGGCCAGGCGCAGACATCGAGCACATCTATTCGGACCCAAACCAGTCGGTCAGCGGTGTGCGCTATTCCGGCGCCCTGCCGAGCTACAAGTTCTATGATCCGGAGGTCGATCAGGCCGTTGCCGCTGTCGTGGCCGGTTTCCCGACATCGGCAGTCTTCGTTACGTCACGGTCCGAAGACTGGTCGAAAATCCTTTATCTCATCTATGACAACAACACGACCGGGCAGTATGTCCTTCAGGATCGCGCGACCGGTCAGCTCATGGGCATAGCCACGCGGCGCGCAGATATTCCGAGCGAGGCGGTCGCGGACATTTCTGTGGTGAAATATCCGGCCCGCGACGGACTTTCCATTCCTGCGATCCTGACCTGGCCCGTGGGAACCGACGCGTCTGCCCGCAAGAATCTGCCGCTCGTTGTGATGCCGCATGGCGGGCCAGCATCGCATGACTATGTCCAGTTCGACTGGATGGCGCAGTATTTCGCCAATCGCGGCTACCTCGTATTACAGCCGAACTTCCGGGGCTCGGATGGGTACGGAAAGAATTTTCAGGAAGCCGGCTATGGGGAATGGGGCGGCAAGATGCAGGACGATGTCACCGATGGCGTGCTCACCCTCATCCAGAACGGGACCGTTGATCCACAACGCATCTGCATCGTCGGCGGCAGCTATGGCGGCTATGCGGCACTTGCGGGTGGTGCCTATACACCCGGCCTCTACAAATGTGTTGTTGCCATCGCGCCGGTCAGTGACTTGCCTCTGATGATAAAGGACGAGGCTGAGTTCCTGCAGAAAAATCATTGGATCCTTGCCTATCTGAAGGAAGCCATCGGCGATATCCGGCGCGACCGCTCCAGGCTCGAAGCCATTTCCCCGGTAAATGCAGCCGATCAGTTCCTGGCGCCGGTCCTGCTGATCCATGGTGACGATGATACCGTTGTGCCGCTCGAACAGAGCGAAGTGATGGCCAAAGCGCTGGAAGCCAAAGGCAAGTCGGTGACGTTTATCAAGCTGAAAAGCGAAGACCATTGGTTGTCGCACGGCGCTTCCCGAAAGGCAGCGCTGCGCGCAGCGGGAAAGTTCGTCGACGATAATATCGGAGCGGACTAGGCCTCAAAAACCTGCCGGGGGCGGCAGGCCGGGGGAGGACAGGCAGATTGCCTTGAAGCGTTCGCCCATGTCTTTCGGGTCGATCAGGCGCTGGGCGGCGTTGTAGATGGCGTCGGCATCATCCGGGTTTGCCTTCACCAGTTGATTGAGCCGTGCCTGCGCGCCGAGGCCGAGCAGGAACATGCCTTGCGGCGATGGTCCGGCGACATCGAGGCCGACCTTGCGCGACAGGCGGGCGAGGCGGCCGAAGTCCACGTCGACCGTCAGGTCTGCCTCACCGGGCAGGGCAAGCGGGCTGATCTGCTGGCCATCCTTGTAGGACCGGAGGCTGTCGCCCGGCGCCACATCTGCGGGGCCGTAGTCTACGAACAGCGCACGGAACGGTGCGCTGCGGGTGACAAGGTCTGCCATCAGCAGGTCGAGGCCGATCTGCACTTCCACGACCGCGCTCGTGTCTGCTGCGCCTTCCGGGGCGGCCTGTTCGTCTGCCGCAAGTCCGAAGGCCAGCGCGTTGTCGCCATCCAGCCCGATCACGCATTCGCGCCAGGCGCCGCCCGCTTTCCGGAACTGGCGGGCGGGCAGACAGTCGAGATATTCGTTCGCTATCAGCAGCATCGGCCCGGCGGGCACCTCGGCCAGCGTCGCCACGAATTCCGGGTCAGCGGCGGCCAGTGCCTCGCGCTGTACCTCTCGCAAGGCAGGGGCAGGCTCGACCAAAGTCACGCGCATGGCGTTGGCGAAGCCTTCGCCGCCGGCCATCATGGCAAGGCGCAGGGCATCGCGCATCAGCTGGCCGCGTCCGGGGCCGATCTCGACAATGCGGACCTCTTCCGGCGATCCGAGCGCTTTCCACTCGTGCACCAGCCAGAGGCCGATCAGCTCACCGAAGATCTGGCTGATCTCTGGCGCCGTGATGAAATCCTTCCCGATGCCGGGACGGGTGGCGTAATAGCCCTGGCCCGTGTCGTGCAGGCAGAGCTGCATATAAGTCGACACAGGGATCGGGCCGCCTGTTTCGATCAGGCGGACAAGACGCTCTTTCAGAGTCACGCTTTCGTCGAAGCCTTCGGTTTCAGGGCGTTCCAGACCAGCCACAAGCCGCCCAGCCACATCGGGATGGAGAGGATCTGGCCCATGGTCAGCCATTCCGGCAGGCCGTGGACAAAGGAATCCGGCATGCGGAAATTCTCAACGACCGTCCGGCCGAACGCGTACATCAGCAGGAAGAGGCCCGCGACGAGGCCCGGACGCTTGAGGGCGCCGAAACGCCAGATGAGGAGGGAGCCAACGAGCAGCGGCAGCCAGCCTTCCAGCGCCGATTCATAAAGCTGGCTCGGAAAACGCGCCGTCTCGAAGCCATTATAGAGCCAGGTGCCGGTGTCCCAGTTATAGGCTGGCGGCGTGGAGCCCGGCACGACGCCTTCCGGGAAGACCATGCCCCAGGACGAGTCCGTGTGGCGGCCATAGAGTTCCGCATTGATGAAGTTCGCGATGCGCACGAGGCCGATGCCGATTGGGGCGACCACGCCGGCAATGTCTCCGACGGAGAGAAGGTTCACCTTGTTGCGGTAGGCGAAATAGATCAGCGCAATCGCGACACCGGAGATCCCTCCGTGGAAGGACATGCCGCCATCCCAGATGCGCAGGATCGTCATCGGATCGGCAGCCAGCACGTCGAACTGATAGGGCACCATATAGAAGAGAATATAGCCGATCCGTCCGCCCAGAATGATGCCCAGGATGATCCAGAACATGATGTCGTCGAGCTGGTCCTTGGTCAGCGGGCTCGTCCCGCCGAACAAAGCCGGGCGCTTGATCAGGGTGCTGGCATACCACCAGGCCAGGCCAATCCCGGCCATATAGCCGAGCGCGTACCAGCGCAGATGGAAGGTGCCGAGGCCGAGAAAGCCGAAATCTATGGAGACAAGGGCCGGGCTCATCTCAGGGAAGGCCATGGCGCTGGCGGCAAGGTGCGCGCTCAGCAGCGTCATCGTGTCGAACATGCGGCGTCTTTTCCCTGTCTTGCCCCGAACCTATCTGTTACGGGAAGCCTCAAACAAGACCAGCCACCCGCGCGCGAAGGAGTAGCCTCATGGCAGCGACAAATCCACTGCTCGATGACATTGCCGGTCTCCTGACCGGTGCGATGGGGGCAGCCCGCACCGCAGGCGAGGAAGCCAAGACCGCCGCGCAGGCGCGTGTGCGGGCAATGATCGCCGATATGGACCTCGCCGGGCGGGACGAAGTGGAGGCGCTGAAGGCGCTCGCCATCTCCGCGCTGGAAAAGGTCGAAGCGCTGGAACAGCGCGTGGCAGAGCTGGAAACAGCTGCCAAACGGACCAAAGACTGAGCCCTCGTCATCTGCATTAACTGTTGAACCGGATGGACCTCAGCGCTGAGCCGCGTATGCATGGGGCATGCGTGGGGATAGCGCAGAGGGGCGAATCCTGCCCCGATAGACCGGTCTGCGAGGGGGAACATCTATGAGCGTTGGCCTGACCCGCAACGAATTTAACATGATCGATCCGCTGGAGCGGGTCGAAGAGGCCCTTGAAGAAGGCGGCTGGCAGGCCGAACGCGACGAGGAGGGAACCCTCCAGGCCGTCGCGGAAACACGCTGGGGCGACCTTGGCGCGCTGTTTGCCTATCGTCCGGAACCTGCGGCGATCCATTTCTCGATGACGCTGGACGTGAAGCCGCAAACGGCCAAACGCGCCCAGATCGCCGAACTCATCATGATGGCGAACGAACGCCTCTGGCTCGGCCATTTCGACTATTGGGCCGACGAAGGCGTCATCATCTTCCGCTACACGTTCCCGATGATGGACCGGGACGAGCCCACGCTCGGCGAAATCCGCAGCGCCATGGCCGCCGCCGTCAGCGCGACCGAGCGGTTCGTGCCTGCTTTCAACTTTTTGATCTGGGCCGGAAAATCCCCGCGCGATGCCCTCGAAGCGGTGATGTTCGAAACCCACGGCGAAGCCTGACCAGATGAGCGCGCCGTCGATCGCCCTGATCGGGGCAGGCCGGATGGGCGCCGCGCTGGCTAGCGGCTGGCTGTCCGGCAAGGATAAGCCCGACATCCGCATTCAGGACCCGCACCCGTCGGAAATCGTCACGGGTTGGGCCAGCGCCGGAAAGGTCGTGCTGAACCCGGAGCCCTCACCGGTCGATGTGCTGATCGTCGCGGTGAAGCCGCAAGTGTTCCCCCAAATGGCCGAGAGCCTGAAGCCCTGGATCGGACCGGACACGCTTGTCATCTCGATCATGGCCGGCACGCGTATCCGGCAGCTGTCAGACCGCCTCGGCACGGATCGTTTGATCCGGGTCATGCCGAACACGCCAGGCGCCATAGGGAGGGGTGTTTCGGTCATCTCTGCGCTCACCACGATCACGGCTACGGACATCGGGATCACACAAACACTGCTTGCGCCGCTCGGTGAAGTCATCGGTCCGGTCGATGAAAAGCATATGTCTGTTGTCACAGGCCTGTCCGGCAGCGGGCCCGCCTATGTCTTCCTTCTGGCTGAGGCCATGGCCGATGCTGCCGCCGCTGAAGGCCTGCCAGCAGACCTTGCAGCGCGTCTGGCCCGGCTGACCGTCGAGGGCGCAGCTGCCCTCATGGCGCAGTCTGAGGAGGCGCCGAATGCGCTCAGAAAAGCGGTCACCTCTCCCGGCGGCACCACCCAGGCAGCCCTTGACATCCTCATGGATGAGGGTGGGATGCCGGGACTGATGCGAAAGGCGATCCGGGCCGCCGCAAGCCGCGACCGGGAGCTGTCACGCGATACGGATTAGGAGTTGTGACGCAGATGGAGGAAGAGATCGACATCGTCGAAACCGGCCTCCTGTCCGCGCTGCGCCTCGCCGGTGACGCTCCATGGGGCAGCCTCACTCTCAGCGCCATTGCGACAGAAGCGGGACTCTCGCTCAGCGATTTCTATGGCCTGACGCGCGATGATCTCGCCAATGCGTTCGACCTTCATTTCGACCGTGCCATGTCCGCTGAAGGGCCGGCCGGGGGCGACTCCCCGCGTGAGCGCCTGTTCGATGTCATCATGCTGCGCTTTGAGGCGATGGAAGACTATCGCGCCGGGGCGATCTCTCTCATGCGCGACCGGGATCGCACGCCGCGTCTCCTGCTGCGCCTGCCTCAGCACCGGGCGGCCAGCGCGCACTGGGCGCTCGCATCCGCAGGGCTCGACGATGACAGCGGCGCGCCACTTGGCCTGAAGGTCGCGGCCATCGCCTTTGTTATTGACCGCACAGAGCGGGCCTGGCGCAAGGATACGAATGGCGACTTCGCCCTCACCATGGCCGCGCTCGACAAGTCCCTGCGCGCCGCCGAGGAGCGGATGCTACGCCTGCAGAAATACATCCCAAAAAAGACAGAGAGCGGGCCCCAGGAGCCCGACGATGCGGAGGAAACCCATGAGCCGACCCGGCCTCGACACGAACCCCCTTGATCTCACGCCGGACTGGTTCAACCAGCTTTTCGATGAAATAGGCATTGATGCGGAAGTCAGCAGCCTGACCGCGAAGTCGATTGGCACCGGCCAGATCGGCGAGAATGTCCGTTTTGTCTTCGACTATGCCCGCAAGGGCGACGGCGCCCCGGCGACGCTGGTAGGCAAGTTTCCGTCCGGCAGCGATGCCAGCCTGATGACGGCCAAGATGCTCGGCCATTACGAGCGCGAGGTCATGTTCTACCGGACCTTCCCGAAAGTGGCGGGCCGGATCACGCCAGGGGCGCTCTATACCGATTATGACGCGGAGACGAACCGCTTTGCCCTGATCATGGAAGATATGGCGCCGTCAGAGCAGGGCGACCAGCTGGCTGGCTGTAATGTCGCTGAGGCAGAGCGTGCGCTGGACGCTGCGGCGATCCTGCACGCGGCCTACTGGATGGATGAGACGCTCGACACGCACGCCTGGCTGCAAGGCACGAGCATGGCACCGCCGCCAGCCCTCGGGCCGGAACAGGTTGCAGGCCTGTGGGTGGGCTTCAAGGAGCGCTACGCGGCCCACCTGACGCCGGACGTGATCGAAGTTGGCGATGCCTATGCGGATGCGCTGCCCCGCATGCATCTGGAAGAGCGGCCCGGTCCTTTCGCGCTGACGCACAATGACTACCGGCTCGACAACATGCTGTTCGGCAAGCCCGGCGCGCCCAAGCCGCTGGCTGTGGTCGACTGGCAAACGGCTGGCAAAGGCGCGCCAGCGAACGATGTCGCTTACTTCATCGGGGCTGGCCTGACGCGGGAAGAGCGTCCGAAGCACGAGCAAGCCCTGCTTCGCTATTACCATGCCCGGTTGCAGGAAGAGGGCGTCACGGATTACAGCTTCGAACGCCTTTATGACGACTATCGCTACAATTGCTTCTACGGCATGTCGGTGGCGTTCGGGGCGGCTATGCTGGTCAAGCAGACCGAGCGCGGTGACCAGATGTTCCTGACCATGCTGCGGCGTCACGCGGCGCAGGCGCGGGACAATAATGCGCTGATTTTGCTACCCTGATCGCGTAGATTTTTTTCATTCCTGTAATGTTTGCTGCAGAGTCTCACTCAGTGTGCCGGGTCGGAACAGGTTTGCAAACATCCTCCTAATGCGAGGGGGCAAACTCACGTTTCCGGTTACGCGTCGGCTTAAGGCGAGGTGTGTAGTGTCCATATTCCGGGCTCTCCAGAAGGAGTGCTCGCCCTCTATTGATAGATGGTGTGGATATGGAACAGCAGAACGCAAAACCGACGAGCGTCAAAGGCCCTGACGGCCAGAAGCTCACCCTGGCGGATCTTCCGTCGCCAAGCATTTCCCGTTGGGTCACCCGCCGCAAGGCGGAAGTGGTTGCCGCCGTCTCTGGTGGTCTCCTCAGCCGCAAGGCCGCCTGCGACCGTTACAATCTGACGGACGAGGAATTCGAAGGCTGGGAACGCCTGTACCTGCGCCATGGGGCCAAGGGGCTTCGGACGACCCGGCTGCAGCAGTACCGCCGCTAGGCGCCTGTTAAACCAAACTTTACGGGCGGCCCGTTAACACTGGCGAAAGCATCCGGATTCCACCGGGTGACGGGAGTCCAGTATGGCGTACGGCAAACCCGGAATCTCGCGCGGCGCGACGCCTTCCACACGGGCGCTCGCGTTCGCGGCATGTGTTGTAGCTATTGGCCTTCTGGCCTGGCGCGGCAGCGAAATCCTTGCCCGCGCCCCGGCCAGCCCCGGCCCGCTTTCCCAGGCTGAAGCCTCACTTCTCTCGGTCGCAGAAGCGGTTGCGGGGCAGGGGCATGTGCGCGTCTCGGTGGCGCGCCAGTCCGGCAAGGGACGGCAAATCCTTGTTCTTCTCGACGAAAATTCCGTGATCCCCGACGCCACGCTGGTGAATGTCGTGTCGCTTGCCGGGGGTCTATCTGACGGCGACGGTGATCGTACTGTGATCCAGCGTGTGCCATTCGCCCCTGGTGTGACCGGTGCGCCCCTGCCGGGTGACTGGGCCGAGCTGACTCTTCTGGCGCTGCTGGCAGGTCTGGCCGGCTGGATCGGTTTCACCGCGCCGCGCCGCGAGGACGCCCCGGTCGAACTCGTCCGCGAGGCCCTGCCGGCCCGCAGGTCGCCCACACCGGTCGAGCCCGTCGCACAAGCCGCCCCTGTTCGCAGCAGCGAAGCCGCCGACCTTGCCCGCCATGACCCGGCTCGCGCTGCAGATGTCGTGCGTGGCTGGATGGGCAATCGCGGAGGCAATGCATGAGCGCGCTGACACTCACCCGCGAAACCGCCCCCGCTGACGGCCTGATGCGCTCGGCCCGCCTGATGCGTGCGCTTGGACCTGATGCCGCGCCGATCTGGGCGGAACTGTCGAAATCCGAAGTTCAGGCCCTGACCGCCGCGATGGACACGCTGGGTCCGTCTGCCGATGGCGAGAGCGAAGCGGTCAACCAGTTCATGGCGGCGCATCAGCGGCTGCGGAAGCCAGCGGAAACCGGCGCCTCCGTCTGGCGTCTCCTGTCGGAGACCGGAACGGACACGCTGGCGAGCCTGTTCGCGGGCGAGCATGCCCAGACCGTTGCGCTGGCTTTGTCGCGCCTCTCCGGTGAAGCAGCGGCGCGTCTGCTGCGTGCGCTCCCGCCGACGCTTTCCATCGATGCGATGCAGCGCCTGCTGAATCTCGGCCCGATCCATCCTGCCGCGCTGGCGGCCTTCGAGACCAAACTGGCTGCTCAATTGAGCGCCGGGGCTGAGGCCGGGCAGGGCAGTGGGCATGAGCGGGTTGCCCGCATCTTTGACCGGCTCGACAGCCGGTCCGAGAAGACATTCCTGGCCGCCCTCGACCATGCCCAGCCTGGTGCGGGCGACAAGGTGCGCGCGCTGATGTTCACCTTCGACGATCTGACCAGCCTCGACGCTGCTGGCCTGCAGACGCTGCTGTCGGCAGCCGATCGCGCCGTTCTGGTTGTGGCCCTGAAAGGCGCGCGGCCGGACACGGCAGCGGTGTTCTTCGTCAACATGACCCAGCGCGCGGGCGACCTGCTGCGCGAGGAGATCGCCTCGCTTGGCCCTGTGCGCCGCAGCGAGATCGAAACGGCCCGTCAGGAAGTCGTGGCGCTTGCCCGCACGCTGATGCAGCGCGGCGACATCCGCGCCGACGGCCAGGCCCATGATGATGAGCTGGTGGACTGATGCGGCGCGCGGTCAAATCCTTGCAGGCTTTCGATTTTCGCAGCGATTTCACGCCGCAGCCCGAGCCAGAGGTTCGGGCGCCACCCGCTGAAGAGAAGATCACCCTGTCTGCGCCGGATCTGGCCATGTTGCTGACCGAAGCGCGCGCCGAGGCCCATGCGGCGGCCATGTCGCTGCGCAATGATGCACAGAATGCCCGGCTGCAGCAGGTGACCGACCAGCTGAAAGAAGCCCTGTCAAACCTTGTCTCGCTGGCCGATCACCTCGAAGCGGGCGCCTATGCCGATGGCTTCCGGGAGACAGCTCTGCGTCTTGTGACAGCGACGGCGCAGCGTATTGTGGACGGGCAGGGCGATCTGTTTGCACAAACTACGGAATTCAGTCACAAGACGAGCCCGACGACCGAGGACGGACCATGACCCAGCCCGCCAATCCTGCCCTGAAGAAAACCCTGATGGACGTACCTGTGCGCGTGGATGTGGTGCTGGGCGAAGTGCGCATGTCGATGGAAGAGCTGATGGTGATGTCGGCGAATGACATCGTGGCGCTGGAACGACGCACGGATGAGCCGGTCGAGATCTATGTGTCCGACAGATTGATGGCCCGGGGCCGTCTGGTTGTTGCAGATGGGCAACTCGGCGTGACACTTTCAGAGATTGTCGACTCCCGCGAAGCGGCCTGACGACGGCAAAACCCATGGTTAACAAGGTGTTACGACGCGCGGCCGAAAAGGCTGTGTGAGCGGGCTTTTTGGCTGCACCGAATTCGGCAATCCCTAACGCGGAAGAGGAATTTGTTAACCTTTACCCGACACTACTGAAGCCGGGAGAGTGTGATCCGTTCGCGTGGGGGCGCGACAGGACGGATCGGTCGGAAATCAAGGACGCTGCCGTATGCGTATGAAAATGTTCGCCGCTGAGACCTTCGAGGCTGCCAAGGCTATGATCTTTGCCGAAATGGGCGCCGATGCGGTGATCCTGTCCGAGCGTGAGATCGATGGCGGCGTGGAAGTGCGTGCAGCGGTCGACAGGATGGGCGGTGGCGGTGTGGGCCTCGTGTCCAACGAGCCCCTGTTCCTGCGCGAGTCGCGCGGCGGCACGCATGGCCGTGGCAGCGAAAACCCCCTCTACAGCCGCGTCCGCGATGCCCTGATGTGGCACGGCGCCCCGAAACGTTTTGGAGACCGTGTGGCTGCCGAAGGCGCCGGCCGTGTCCAGAACCTGTCAAACCCGGAAGAAGCCATCGCCGAGGGCCTCGCCCGCATCGTGACCTGCGATCCGCTTCCGGCCCGTTTCGACCATGATATTCTCCTCGTCGGCCCGCCCGGCCATGGCCGTACGGCGACCGCTGCCAAGCTGACGCGCCGCGCCGCTGTGGCCCGCGCCGAAGTTCTGCCCGTGGCCGCCGATCTCGACGGCACGGCTGGCGGCGACCAGCTGGCGGCCTATCTTGAGCTTGAGCGCGGCCAGATCCGCACCTGTCATTCGCCGGATCAGCTGTTCGACGTGCTGAGAAAGCTGAAGCAGGAAAACCGCCGCTGCGTCATCGACCTGCCGGCGATCAACCCATTCGACGAAGGTGACATGGCCAGCCTTCAGGACCTGATTTCGGTGATCAGGGCAGAGCCCGTTCTGGTCATGTCCGCCGAAGGCCACCCGGATGACCAGATCGAAGCCGCCAGGGGCTTTGCCCGGGCCGGCGTGAAGCGGGCCATCCTGACCAAACTCGATGTGGTGCGAAGACGGGGCGGCGCGATCTCCGCGCTCTCCTCCGCTGGCATCGCTTTCTCACATCTTGCCGTAACGCCCTTTATCGGCGGCGGTCTGGTTCCGGCAGCGCCCACGCGCCTTGCCGCCCTGTTGATGGAAGACGCCCCCGGCGATGTCATCGCCCTGAAAGGAGCTGCGTAATCCAATGAGCTTCATGATGCGCAAATCGCAGGAACGCCCGGCACCGCGGCCAACGCCGCGACGGGTTGAGCCTGCCTCGATCATCGCAGTTGCAAGCGGGAAGGGCGGCGTCGGCAAGACGTTCATGGCCATCACGCTGGCCTCTGCCTTCGCCCAGGCCGGTAAACGGACCCTGCTGGTGGATGGCGACCTTGGCCTGGCCAACGTTGACGTCCAGCTCGGCATTGCCCCCGAAACCGACCTTGCAGCCGTGATTGCAGGCTGGGTCGAACTCGACGACGCGGTGACGCCGGTTGACGGCGGCGCAGCAGGTGGCGGCTTTGACGTGCTGCCGGGCCGGTCTGGCTCTGGCGCGCTGGCAGAACTGCCGCCGGAAGAAGTGGCCCGCCTTGCGGCGGGTCTCTCCGCGCTTGCCCTTCAATATGACCAGGTCGTGCTCGACCTTGGTGCCGGCATCGAAGCCAACTGCATGCGTCTGGCCCGTGCGGCCGACAAGGCGCTGATGGTGATCACGGACGAGCCGACCTCGATGACGGACGCTTACGCCTTCATCAAGGTGCTGCGGGGCTATGCGCCCAACGTGGAGCCGGTCATCTGTATCAACCAGGCTGACAGCCGCGCAGCCGGGCAACGGACCTATGAGGCGATTGCCCGCGCCTGCCAGACATTCCTTGGCTTCCGGCCTCACCTTGCCGGCGTTGTGATCCGCGACCCGAAGGTGCGCGATGCGATCCGCTGCCAGAAGACACTGATTTCCACAGATCCCCAGGCGCAGCCTATCCAGGATGCCATTGCCATCGGCCAGATGCTGATCGGGAATGCTCCGGCAGCTGAGCTTGGCAATTAATTAGTATGAAGATTGGGTGATATTAGCGGGGAAACGAAGGGGGCTGTTAACTTTGGTTAAAGAAACACCCTCTAGGATTCTCAGAGTTAATAAAAACGACTAGGTTGTCGTTAGGCTGATTCGGGAGACGACACATGCGCGTCCTGCTTATTGAAGACGATAGCGCCGTCGCGCGTTCCATTGAGTTGATGCTGAAGTCCGCGGGCTTCAATATCTACACGACCGACCTCGGTGAAGAGGGCGTCGATCTGGGGAAGGTCTACGAATACGACATGATCATCCTGGATCTGTCGCTGCCCGACATCTCCGGCTACGAAGTGCTGAAGCAGCTGCGCATGGGCCGTGTGAACACGCCTGTCATGATCCTCTCCGGCAACCCGGACATCGAAGCCAAGGTCCGCACACTGGGCTACGGCGCCGACGACTATCTCACCAAGCCGTTCAACAAGGACGAGCTGATCGCCCGCATCACCGCCATTGTGCGCCGCTCCAAAGGCCATGCCGAGAGCGTGATCCGCACCGGTGAGATCCTGGTGAACCTGGACGCCAAGACGGTTGAAGTGGACGGCGACCGCGTCCACCTGACCGGCAAGGAATACCAGATGTTCGAGCTGCTTTCCCTCCGGAAGGGCACGACGCTGACCAAGGAAATGTTCCTGAACCACCTCTATGGCGGCATGGACGAGCCGGAACTGAAGATCATCGACGTCTTCATCTGTAAGCTCCGCAAGAAGCTGCAGCAGGCCACCAATGGCAACCATTATATCGAAACGGTCTGGGGCCGCGGCTATGTGCTGCGCGATCCGCGTCCGAGCTCGAAGTCGAACGAGGTTGAAGAAGCCGCCTGAGACGCCTCTCCCGCATCGATGGAATTCACGCCCTGGCCCTCGCGCCGGGGCGTTTTCGTTTGGGCGGGCGTTTCCGTGCGGTCCGGGCTTGCAAGCCAGCGCGAATGCCCGACATTGGGGGCATGTCACAGCGTTCTGCCGGCCCCGAGATTCTGCGTCTGATCGAGCTGATGGCCCGTTTGCCGGGCTTTGGCCCGCGCTCGGCGCGGCGCGCGGCGCTGTTCCTGCTGAAACGCCACGATACGCTGCTTCTGCCGCTGGCCGAGGCGATGTCCGATGCCGGGCACAAGATCGAAAAATGTGAGGTCTGCGGCAACTATGACACGCTTCAGCCCTGCGCCGTCTGCCAGGCAGGCGGGCGCGATGAGGGCGTGATCTGCGTGGTCGAGGATGTGCCGGACCTCTGGGCGCTGGAGCGGGGCGGGTCGTATCGCGGGCGCTACCATGTTCTGGGCGGCGTCATGTCTGCCGTCGACGGTATCACGCCGGACGACCTCAACATTCCGTCGTTGATCTCGCGCGTCGATGCGGGCGGTATCCGCGAAGTGATCCTCGCCCTGAACGCCACGTTCGAGGGCCAGAACACGGCGCACTATGTCGCCGACCAGCTGACCGGAAAGGGCGTGTCCGTCACTTACCTCGCCCATGGCGTGCCGGTGGGCGGCGAACTCGACCATCTGGACGATGGCACGCTCGCCGCAGCGCTTCGGTCACGCCGGGCGAGCGAGTAGCGCGGTCTATTCGCTCACCAGGTCGACGCGGAAGATGCCGTCGAGGTCCTTGGTGGCCACATAGAGGTGGCCATCCGGGCTCTCGGCCACGTCACGGATCGCGAATTCGTCCTTGAACAGGTTCTCGCGCTCGGTGACCTTGCCGTCCTCAAGCCGGATACGGACCAGTTCCAGTCCGGCAGGGCCGTTCATGCCGCCGGCGAAGAAGTCACCCTGCCAGCCGGGATAGACATCGCCCTGGAGGCGCGTCAGGCCCGCTGGCGCGATCGACGGCACCCAGTACGTGATCGGCTGTTCCATGCCGTCCATCCCGGTTTTCTCGGTGATGATCGTGCCGTCATAGTTCACGCCATAGGTGATCTTCGGCCAGCCATAATTGGCGCCCGGCTTGATGATGTTGAACTCATCGCCGCCTTTGGGGCCATGCTCGGTCTCGTACAGCGTGCCGGAGGCCTTGTCGTAATAGAGGCCCTGAATGTTGCGATGGCCGTAGGAATAGACCGAGGGCTTACCGGCGACGCCATCCGCAAACGGATTGTCGGCCGGGATGGTGCCATCGGCATTGATGCGCACGATCTTGCCGTGGGTGATCTGCGTGTTCTGGGCCTCGTCCATGTATTTGAAGCCCTCGCCCAGCGAGACGAAGAGCGTGCCATCATTGGCGAACTGGAGCCGGCCGCCGAAATGGTAGGCCGTGCCGCGGGAGTCGGCGCGGAAGATTTCGGTCACGTCTTCCAGCGAGGCATGATCGTCGCTGAGGCGGGCCTTGACGACGGCGGTGCCATTATCCTCCTCGGTCCCTTGCGCGTAGGCGACATAGACGAGCCGGTTGTTTGCGAAATCCGGGTCCAGCGTCAGGCCGAAATATCCGCCCTGACCTGCGGTGAGGGCAGGGGGCATGCCGGTGACCGGCGTGGCCGGGCCTTCGTCGCGGGCGGCATATTTCAGGCCGCCTTCCTTTTCGGTGAACAGGAGATCGCCGTTCGGAAGGAACGCCATGCCCCAGGCGAACTCGGCGTCGACCACGGGGGTCAGCTTGATCTCGAAATCGCGGGCCACATCGGCGGATGCTGTGGGCGGAGCAGTGCTGGCGCTACACGCAGCAAGGGCAAGAGCTGAAACGAAACCGGCGAGGACAAGGCGCATGGACGACTCCCGTGTTGGGGGGTGAGCTGTAAGGCTCTACACATAGGCCAGTGCGCCCATAGGTCCAAATGAAAAGGGGCGGCCCAAGCCGGGCCGCCCCAATCCGTGTTTTAAACCCTGTCTGTTACCAGGACTTCTTGACCGTGATGCCGTAAAGCGCAGGCTCGGTCGTGAAGATGTTGGTGAAAATACCCTGGCTGTCATCCCCGACATAGCTGCCGGTAATGACTTCCTCGTCCGTCAGGTTCTTGGCGAAGGCTTCGATGCCCCAGCCACTGTCAGAATTGTTGAGAATGATGGACAGGTTGACGTTCGACCAGTTCTCCAGCTTGTCGTGAGCGGTATTGAAGATACGGGCGTAACTGTCAGCCTGATAGTAATAGTCGCCGCGGATCGTCAGGTCCCAGTTGGAATCTCTCACGGACTGGAACGTGTATTCAGCCGCAAGGTTCAGGGTCATGTCAGGTGCCCCTGGCAGCTTGTTCCCGTCGACATCCTTCGAGATGCCGTCGAACGGCGTGAGAGCGCCGATCGTCTGGGTGTCACCATTGCCATCGACATAGGTCACGTTGCCGAGACCGAAGGCGGCTTCGGCACCCGCAAAGGCACCGCTGCAAAGACCGCGAGAGGCGCCATTTGGCGTCAGTGGGTTGCCAGCTGCAATTGCACCCAGAACGGTCGCATAGCCCTGAGCGGAAACAACGCAGCTAGTATAATTCTGTGCGTTCTTCAGGGCCACAAAGTTCGGATCGCCATTCGTCCGGTCAAGCACGTCAACACTGTCCGTATCAACCAGTTTGGCATCGAGCAAGCCGAGATTGGCCGTCAGCAGCCAGTTGTCAGCCGGGGTCCAGAGGTATTCCAGCTCGAGACCGGTGAGTTCGGCATTCACGTTGAAGTTTGCCGCCGTCCGGTTCACGATCTGCGAGATCTGGTAGCCTTCATAGTCATAGAAGAAAGCCGTGGCATTCAGCGACTGGGTATTGTTCGCGAATGTATTCTTCGTACCGAGTTCATAAGCGTTGACGAACTCCGGCTCGAAGGTCTGCGGGAAGGCATTCGGATTGCCCGCCGGCTGTGGCGGGTTGATGCCGCCACCCTTGTAGCCCTTGGAGTAGAAACCGTAGATCAGCGTATCATTTGTAAAGCTGACTTCTGGCGACCAGTCGAGACCGATCCGGCCAGTCGTTTCATTGAAGTCTGCCTTCAACACGCCGATAGGTGTCAGCGGATCACCGTTCTGAATCGCGGGGTAGGCAACGGTTGGTGTGAACAGAAAAGTCGGGACGATATCCTGTTCTTTCTCATCCTTGGTGTTGCGCAGGCCAAGCGTGAATTTCAGCGTATCGGTGATATCGTAATAGGCTTCACCAAAGACCGCGGTGGACGTGAGCCGGTAAGGCGAGAGTGTACGGAAATAGTTGCCGCTGTCAGGTGCGACCGTACCGTCGAACAGGGTGGCCGTACCGTCCGGCGTCGCAATCGGCACTGCCGCACCAAACGGTGCGCCGGGCGCACCGAGTCCGACCAGCGCATTGTTGAACTGCGTGAGCGCAGTCAGCGCATTCGAGAGTACATAATAGCCCGCATTCGGATCTTGTGGATCGATAGCATCGCCATCGACATAGATGGCACCGAGATTGAAGTTGAACTTGCCGTCAAAGTCGGATTGCAGGCGAAGTTCCTGCGTGAATGTCTCTGACTTGCCGCCAGACAGGTCGGCCGTAATCAGGGAGTTCGACGCGCCAAGCTCCGGATCAGTCACCACACCGCCAGGGAAGAGGGCATTGTACAGGTCGGCAGCGGCACTCAAGCCGGCCGGAATGGCCGAAAGGTCATTGAAGGCGATGTCCGGGACCAGCCTGTTGGCGTCCTGGATCGAATGCTGGCTCGTCTCGTTCTGGCTGGTAATGGATGTCAGCTTCAGGCTGTCGGTGACATCATATTCGAGCTTCAGGGTGTAGAGGTCCTGTTCTGCCTTGTAGATAGGCGCGAAGGCAGACTGCATGTGGCGCAGGTTTTTATCGAGGGGCGAGGTGTAGATATCCCCGTTGAGCAGCCCCGCCGCAATGCCCAGACCACCCGCGATATTGGCGACAGAATTGGTCTTTTCATAGCTTTCGCTGAGAGGTGCATCCTGGCAGCCCAGCGACGTGACAAGCATGTCGAGTCCCGTAATCGGAATGCCGGCAAAGCTCGTTTTAAGAGGGTCTTTCTTGCAGAGCTGTTTGCTTGAACGCTGGCGGTCATCGTCTTCCTCGAAGTGATCCCAGGATACCCAGCCACGAAAATTCTCGGTCGGCTCGAAACCGAGCGTCGCACGGATCGACCAGAGGTCACGCCCGTCGATGTCGCTATTGTCGACAGTATTGGTCGTATACCCGTCGCGTTGTGTCAGGGCACCGGCCAGGCGCAAGGCGACTTTCTCGCCGACGGGCACGTTGATCATGCCCTTGCCCTTGATCGTGTTATAATTGCCATAGGTCAGTTCGGCATCGGCCTGGAATTCACCGAACACAGGCTTGCGCGTGATGAGGTTCACCACACCGCCGGTTGCGTTACGGCCGTAGAGCGTGCCTTGCGGGCCGCGCAGGACTTCGACACGCTCGACGTCGAAATATTCCTGTTCGAAAAGGAAGTTGGCGCCAAGCGGCACGTCGTTCTGGTGGATGCCCACACCGGCGTCGGAGGATTGCGCCACAGCATCGTTGCCGATACCGCGGACCTTGAAATTGCTGCCTGTGAACTGGCCCTTGGTGAAGGACACGTTCGGAACGGCTTTCACAAGGTCGGCGCCGCCGGTCAGTTGCAGCCGGTTGATGGCATCTTCATCGAAGGCCGAAACGGCGATCGGAACGTCCTGGATCGACTGTTCGACTTTCTGGGTCGTCACCGTGACGGTGGCGAGTGTTCTGGTGCTTTCTTCTTCCTGGGCCACGGCCGCAGGCGCGAGCAGGCTCATGGCCAGCACGGAGGCGCCAGCCAGCCAGACGCATTTCGAGTCTCTGATTTGAGTCATTTTGAATTTTCCTCCCCTTGGGCCAGCGGGATTGCGGGCGTCGAGCTATTTCTGAGCCGTCTCTTTTCGGACGTGCTTCAGAATCCATCTGATGGCAGCTCAGAAGGAAAGTCAATATTTTCAGTTGGAACGTTGGCCCCAGTGGACGCTACGTAAAGGCAAAAAATGAGCGGTGCTCGGGTAGAGCACCGCCCAAAATGCAAATTTCTGCCTTGTTATAGGTTAGAACCGTGTCCTCAAAGTCACACCATATGTGGCGGGTTCCTGCAGGTATACGCCGCGAGCCGTTCCGCGCAGCGGAATGCTGAAGGTCACAGACTTGGTCGACTCGTCGAACACGTTGTTGCCCCAGACTTCGACCGTCCAGCGGTCGTCCGCCGTCGAGAGGCCGGGCCCGCAGGTTGAGCTTGGCATTCTCACCCTGCCAGTCGCCCTGAAGCGCAGCACCTGTATTGTCCACCGCCTGGGTCGAGGTGCGGTACTCCGACGTGGCGCGGACGTTGCCGGTCAGGAAGTAGTTCATGCCGTTCGACAGCTGGTCTTCCCAGGTCAGGCCGACGAGGCCGACCCATTTCGGGGCATTGGTCAGATCAAAGCCGCACAGACGGTTGACCGGGTTCGACGGGTCGTAGCCGCCCGGCGCACAGTCTTCCGGATAATAGGCATCCGTATAGGTAAGAGCGGTGTTGATGCTCAGATTGTCGGTCAGCTGGTTCTGGATTTCGACTTCGAAACCATTGGAGACCACTTTCGGTACGTTGAAGGTCTGGAACTGCACACCCGTGAATTCGAGGACCTGGAAGTCCTCCATCTTCTGGCGGAACACAGCGATGTCGTAACGGCCCTTGCCGTCATTGAACATGCCCTTCAGGCCGGCCTCAAGCGCATCGATCTTTTCGGAGTCGAAGCGCGGATCGGCACCGCCGGCTGCTGCCGTGGAGTCGAGGTTGAAGCCACCCGACTTGAAGCCGTGCGTGAAGCCGGCATAGAAGTTGGCGTCCTGGGTCAGGCGTGCACCAATCTTCAGAGTGTAGACCAGTTCCTCGTCTTCGAACGTGTCGTCGAACGTGCGAGGCAGCGGCAGGAAGGCCGACGCTGCCGTGTCTGCTTCGGTCGCGAACGGGAAGCAGGTTGCGCCGAGTGCGCTCTGGGCGAGGGCGGCGAGCGATCCGGGATAGGCCCCGGCAACCAGGCCGTTTGCAATGTTCACACAGGTCGGCGAGCTGGCTGACAGCTGGTCGAACTTGCCGTCCTTGCTTTCTTCGACATAGCGCAGGCCGACGGTCAGATTCAGGCCGTCCGTGATCTCAAACACGTTATGCGTGAAGATCGACGTGGACTCGGAATCCTGCGTGTAGAGGTTATCGGCATAGCTGCCGGCCGGATCGACACCGCCGAGTGCGGCCGGAATATTGCCGCCGAAGGCCGTCGCAACGGTTGCAGCACCGAGCGATGGAACGAACAGGGCAGAGACGTAGCGGCCATAGTCGCCGCCAAGCGTCATGATCACGCGTTCCTCAATGTCTTCCTGCGAGTAGTAGGCACCCACCAGCCAGTCGAGACGGCCGTCAAAGGCCAGACCCTGAAGCCGCAGCTCGTGGGTCGTGGTCTTGATGTCGTCATAGGACGGGATAACGGACGAGGCCGCAAACGGGGTCGTGTTGTCACCCACCTGGAAGACATCGAGGCCGACAAAGTCCGAGTGCTGAACAGACTCGGCCTTGAAGCTGCGATAGGCGCCAATATAGGTCAGGTCTGCGGGGCCGAGGTTCCAGTCCAGCGTGGCCGAAATGCCGGATTGCTTGAACGGGTTCTGGAATTGCTCGGCATTGGTGATGCCTTTTTTCTGGGCCCGGTGTCCGGATTCCACGACGCCGCCATTGGCAGGCAGGCCGACAGCAGCATAGAGGCCCGCATCGCCCAGCGGGTCATAGGTGACCGGTGCGTCGCAGCATTGTTCGTCCGCGTCGGAATAGTCAGCAATGATGCGCAGCTTCGCATCCTCATTGATTTGCCACAGGGCTTGGCCACGCAGCATCCAGCGGTCGCGCGTGTAGCTTTCCGCACCAGTTGTGCTTTCGGCGAGCGCGTCGCGTTTCCGGTAGGCACCGGAGAGACGGACAGCGAGCTTGTCCTGAACGATCGGGGTGCTGAAGCCACCCTGGACGTTGATCAGGCCGAGATTACCGGCCGTCACATTTGCAAAGCCATCCCGTTCGCGCAGGTTCGGGGCCTTGGTGGTGATGTTCAGGGCACCTGCAGATGTGTTGCGGCCGAACAGCGTGCCTTGCGGGCCGCGCAGGACTTCGACCTGTTGCAGGTCGACCAGATCGCCAAGGGCAACACCCGGACGCGACAGGTAGACCCCATCCAGGAAGACGCCGACGGCGCTTTCCAGACCGATATTGTTGCCGGTCGTCCCGACGCCGCGGATGCGGAGCGAGGCGCCCTGCGATTCCGTCTGTGTGGAGTTCATGTTGAAGCTGGCCGACAGATTATCGAGCGAGCGAAGGTCGGCAACGCCCTGGCGTTCGATTTCCTGCGGGCTGATGGCGGTGACGGCGAGCGGCACGTCGAGGATGCTTTCCTCGCGGCGCGTGGCGGTCACTTTGACGACGTCGAGACGGCGGTCTTCCTGCGTGTCGGAACTGGAGGCGGGAGTGGTTGCTTCAACGGTGGTTGTGGTTTCGTCGGCTTGCTGGGCCAAAGCCGGGGCTTGGGAGAGCCCGACAACGGCGGCAGAGGCGCCTGCCAGCAAGACGTATTTCGAGTGTCGTTTGAGTCTCAATTTAATTCCTCCCCTCGTCCAGACTTTGTGGACAAGTCATTTTTGTTGATGGATTTGGTTTGTATGCTCTTCTGTAGGGAACACTACAGGTACAACAAAAAGTAACATCAGCGGGTATGTCAACTGGCTACCCTTGCGTCAATTGTGTAACTATTTTGGATAGATGCAGTGAAGGCACACCGTTATGGCCGCTTGGCCGGGCGGGGATGGGCTGGTAAATGCGCGTCATGACCCAGATGCCCTCCGCTTCCGCCGACGCCCGTGCGCTCGTCCTGTTTTCCGGCGGGCAGGATTCGGCCACCTGTCTCGCATGGGCGCTGGAGCGCTATGAACAGGTCGAGACGATCGGCTTCGATTATGGCCAGCGCCATGCCGTGGAGCTGACCTGCCGGGAGAGCGTGCGGACCGGGCTGGCCAGCCTGAACCCGGCCTGGGCGAGCCGTCTGAGGGAGGATCACATGGTCGACGCGACCGTGCTGAAGAGCCTCGGCGAGACGGCGATGACGCATGATGTGGCCATCGAGACGACCGAGGCCGGCCTGCCGTCCACGTTCGTGCCGGGACGGAACCTTCTGTTCCTGACCCTGGCGGGCGCGCTGGCCGTGCGGCGCGGCATCGGCGTGCTGGTCGGCGGCATGTGCGAGACGGACTATTCCGGCTATCCCGATTGCCGCAATGATACGATCCAGACGCAGGCCGAGACGCTTCGCCTCGGCCTCGACAAGCCGATGCAGATCGAAACGCCCCTTATGTATATTGACAAGGCCGGGACCTGGGAGATGGCTGAACAGTTGGGCGGGCAGGCGCTGGTGGAGCTGATCGTGGAAGAGACGCACACCTGTTATCTCGGCGACCGGTCGCACCATCATGCCTGGGGCTATGGCTGTGGCACCTGTCCGGCCTGCGAGCTTCGCGCGTCGGGCTGGGACCGCTGGCAGGCTGCGCGATGACCTATTCGGTCAAGGAATCCTTCTACACGCTGCAGGGGGAGGGCGCGCAGACCGGGCGCGCCGCCGTCTTCCTGCGCTTTGCCGGCTGTAACCTGTGGAGCGGCCTGGAGCGCGACCGGGCGAGCGCCGTCTGCCAGTTCTGCGACACCGACTTTATCGGCACCGATGGCGAGAATGGCGGCAAGTACCGGACGGCGGACGAGTTGGCCGCTCTGGTCGCCTCAATCTGGAAGGCGAATGCCGGCACGGCGGGGCGGCCTTACGTCGTCTGCACCGGCGGGGAACCGCTGCTTCAGCTGGATCCGCCATTGATCGCAGCCCTTCATTCCGAGGGTTTCGAGATCGCGGTGGAGACAAATGGCACGGTCGCGGCGCCTGACGGGCTCGACTGGATCTGCGTCAGTCCCAAGGCCAATGCGGCGCTGGTGCTGAAAAAGGGCAATGAACTCAAGCTCGTTTACCCACAAAATGAGCCCGAAGCGCAGCCCGAACAGTTCACGGAACTGGACTTTCAGCACTTTTTCCTGCAACCGAAGGACAATTCCGAGGCGGCCCGCAATGTGCAGGCTGCGGCCAAGTATTGTCTGAAGAATCCGCAATGGCGACTGAGCTTGCAAACGCACAAACTGACCGGGCTGCCCTGAGCCCTGAGGGCCGCGTGTTCGAGATCACCAAAGCGGTGCATTTCGAGGCCGCGCACTTCATGGGCGGCAAGCCGGAAGGACATCCTTACCGGAACATGCACGGCCATTCCTTCCGGGTGGAAGCGACGGTTGCGGGCGTGGTGAAGCCGGGTGAGCAATGGGTCGAGGATTTCTCCCACCTGACCGCCTGCCTGAACGCGACGGCCGAAAAGCTGGACCACAAGCTGCTCAACGAAATCGACGGCCTCGACGTGCCGACGCTGGAACGCATCTGCCTCTGGGTTGCTGCCGACCTCGCAGAAGCACTGCCGGGGCTGAAGCGCGTCGCACTGGCGCGCCCCAGCCTCAACGAACGGTGTGAACTCGTCCTTTAAAGCCTGCTGGCTTTAGTTGGCGAGGTCACCGTCTTTCAGGTCTTCCGCAAAGTTCCGGGCAAACCGGCTGGAGGCGCGATTGGCGTCATACCAGGTGGTGAGGCCCGTGCGGCGGATGTCGTTCTCATACCAGGAATATTCGTATTCGCCGGTCTTTGTGCCAGCCTCGTCATAGGCGACGGCGGATAGTTTCATGCCGCCGGTGCTGACCGAGGCGCCATAGTCGAGCCCGGGCGTGTCGCCGAGTTCCTTGAAGGTCGGCTTGGACGGGCGGGCGTCGAGGATGGTCACATCGATGCGGGCGACATCCACACCAGCCTTGGTCAGCTCGCGGGTCAGGTCTTCCTTCACTTCCTTGCTGAGATACTCACCCTCACGGGTGCCGTAATCATCCTGCAGCTTGGCCTGGAAATCGTCCGAGACGGACACGTTGATTTCCGCGGCCATGGCGGCAGGGGCCAGGAGAAGGGCGAGGGCGGTGATTGGAACAAGTTTCATGTCAAACCTCCATTAGGTTGGAAAGAAACGTACCACCGGCCCTCGCGTTCCCGAAGTCACGCTGATGTGAGGCGGCGTTAAATCGTGTCCACGAACACGATTTCGGCGTCTTCGATGCCTTTCAGCACCAGCGTTTCGGCGCCGTGAATGGCCGCCCCGTCGCGGGCGTTCAGCACGTGGCCGTTAAGGCTGACCGAACCTGCCGCCAGGACGAAATAGCCATGCCGGCCAGCGGCGACGTTATAGTCCAGCGTGTCGCCGGCGCGCAGCGTTGCACCCATGACGGTCGCGTCCTGGCGGAGTGTCAGGCTGTCATCGGCGCCGGTGCCGGAGGCGAAGACCGTCCATTTGCCGGACCGGTCGCCTTTCGGGAACTGGCGCGTGCCCCAGCCGGGCTGGCCACCGCGTTCGCGCGGCAGGATCCAGATCTGGAACAGCTGACAGGTCTCATCGTCGGCATTCCATTCGGAGTGCTGGACGCCGGCCCCGGCGCTCATCACCTGAACATCGCCCGCCTCTGTGCGGCCGGTATTGCCCATCGAGTCCTTGTGCGTGATCGCGCCCTTACGGACATAGGTGATGATCTCCATCGACTGGTGACCATGCGGGGGAAAGCCGGTGTGCGGCTGGATCGTGTCATCGTTCCACACGCGCAGGGCGCCTTCGCCCATGCGGGCCTCATTGTGATAGCCGGAAAACGAGAAGTGATAATTGGCGTCGAGCCACTCATTGCGAAAGCGGCCGAGCTTGTCGAAAGGACGAAGGTCAATCATGGCGGGCTCCTTCTGGTGCCGTGTTGTTTGCGTTGACGCCAATATGACGATGCCGGGGGATGCCTGTAGAGAGGGGCGTGAGAGAAGACTTATGCGCGCGGGGCATAAGTGAGGCAGCCCGCGCCCGTGCTTCGACTTCGCTCGAGCCAGGAGCGCGACTGAGGACGGGACTCATCCTGAGCGAAGTCGAAGGATGACTGGCACGTCCCCTCGGGCGGCCCGCGAACGTGTCCACGCACCACATAAAACACCGTATAAACACCACTTAAAGGCACTATAAAGCCGCCGGATCTCGCCTCCCGAAACAAGGTTCCGGTTATTTGCGCCGCAGATTCCGGGATGACACGCGGCGGCTATGGGACAGAGCCCAATCCCTCCTCACGCGTCATCCCCGACGGCGCAGCCGTCTGGGGATCCATCTCTGAAGGCCTCAGCAGAGTACATCATACGCTATAGCGCACGATGGACCGCAACCGGACATGACGCCCCCGGACGCCTCGTTCAGAGCTGGGCCCCCAGACCGCTCCGCGGTCGGGGGTGACGCATGTGGAAACACAGGAAACGGGAAGGGGCCCGTAGGGTGGGTTAGTCAAAGGCGTAACCCACAAGACAGGACGCGCCGCACATCCGGACGGTGGGTATCGCTCCGCTCACCCCACCCTTGTATTGTCATTTTGTTGTAGGGTGTATCTGGCAGGCGGGGCCTGGATCCACCCCTGGTCTTTGAGGACCGCAGCGTAGCGAATGGCCCGCCTGCCAGTTTCACAATCGCCCTGAACAGTTGACTGGGGTGGACGTTCGCAGCGGCCAGCCCCGCATGACAAGGACAGGAACATCATGCCCCGAAATGTCATCGGCGTCGATATCGCCAAGCACTGGATCGACACCTATAATCTCGAGAGCGGCACGGCCAGCCGCATCGGGATGACCGCGAAATCGCTGAAGGCCTTTGCCGCCGGATGCACGGATACGCTTGTCGTCTTCGAGGCCTCAGGCGGCTATGAGCGGCCTCTGGCTGAAGCCCTTGCCGCAGCCGGCATGGCTTATGCCCGGGTCAATCCGAGACAGGCGCGGGAGTTTGCCCGGGCGACCGGGCGACTGGCCAAGACCGACCAGGTCGATGCCTGCGTGCTGGCCGTCATGGGCCGTGCGCTGGAGCTCTCCCCCACACCGCCGCCTGACCCGGCCCGGACACGGCTGGCCGCCCTCGTCGCCCGGCGCGAGGATCTGGTCGATCAGGCGGCCCGCGAAGCCAATCGCCTCAAGCAGGCTGGCGATGCATTCGTGCGCGCTGACATTGCCAGCCTGATCCGTGTCCTGAAGGGCCGGATCGCAAAGGTCGAAACCGAGATCACCGCGCAGATCGCGTCCGACGAGACGCTTGCTGCAACCGAACAGCGCCTGCGCAGCGCACCCGGCATCGGTCCGGTCACCGCCGCCAGCCTGCTGGCCCGCCTGCCGGAGCTCGGCCGGGTCAGCCGGGGCGCCATTGCCAACCTCGCAGGCCTTGCCCCGCATGCCTGCGACTCAGGGCAGATGCGCGGCCAGCGCCATATCTGGGGCGGGCGAAAGCAGGTGCGAAAGAGCCTCTACCAGGCCGCCTTCATTGCAACCCGGTTCGACCCGGCCCTGAAAGCCTTGCGCGAACGCCTCGAAGCTGCCGGAAAGCCGTTCAAGGTTGCCATCATCGCCGTCGCCCGGATCCTGCTCACACACCTCAACGCTATCGTCAGGGACAGTAGAAACTACATGCCAGGATAACAGTTGCTACGCTTGCTAACGCTGGTGCCGGCGAATGTATTTTTCTCCGGCTGCTTTGGCTACGGCCTCGCAATCCAGATCTTTCGTGTCGGCGTTCTTGCAGGCGAGCTTGGCCTCAACTTCAATACGAATGAGCCGGACATTGACGCGGTTTTCGTCCAGATACCAATCGTTTTCGAGTGGGATGTAGCACAGTTTCCCTTCGATACTTCGAGTTACCGATTGGCAGGTTCTTTCAGGTTCCGGGGGCGTGGGGAGAAAACTGTATGCGTATTCAATCTTAAAATCGCCATGCTTGGCGTATCCGGCATTGGGAACCCAGATACCCCCGTTGTTCCATCTGCGGGCAAAGACGCATTCAGGAAAATCGAGGGCCATCAGGAATGGCTCATATTCCCTTTTCTTTACGCTGTCGCCTGATTCCGACATCGTGAAGAAACCAGTTGCGCTGGGTTCACAGTAAGTCGTTTCTACATAAGAATCGTCCGACTGGATCTTTTTCGCGAGGGCGTCGAACGCGTCTGGATGCTGATGGAAATGGCGTTTAAGCCGCCATTCCACAAAACTGCGGTTTTCGATGCGGTTACAGCCCGAAAGGAGAAGAAGGCTGCACGCCACGAGGGCGTGCAGGGCTGCAAAAGTGGTGCGTCTGCGTCTAGACATCCACCTCAGCATCAAGCGCGTTCTCCTCGATGAACTCGCGGCGGGGTTCCACCACGTCGCCCATCAGTTTGGAGAACATTTCGTCGGCTTCTTCCATATGGTCGACGCGGACTTGCAGCAGGGTGCGGGCGTTGGCGTCGAGCGTGGTTTCCCACAGCTGGTCGGCGTTCATCTCACCAAGGCCCTTATAACGCTGCACTTTCAGGCCCTTGCGGCCGCTTTCGAGCACGGCGTTCAGCAGCGAGGTTGGTCCGAACACGAACACTTCGCCGCCCTTGTCCTGACGCAGGATGGCAGGCTCTTCGTACATTTCGCGCAGGCCCGCAGCGCGCTCGGCCAGGCGCTGGGCGTCCTGGCTGGCGATCAGGGCCGGAGGCAGGGTGATGGTTTCATCGACGCTGCGCACCGTGCGTTGCAGGACGAGGGCGCCTTCGACAAAGCGGCCGGCCCAGGTGTCTTCGCCTTCTTCGGCGAGGCGGTTCAGCCGTTCGGCTGTCTTAGCGGCTTCGGTCTCGCCCGCGCCTTCGGCCAGCGCGCCCGAGAGGGCGGCATGTTCGATCAGGTCGCCGGACGCGCGCAGGGCCAGACGTTTCAGGTTGGCCTGGAAGTTCGAGGCCTGACGCACACGGTCACGCAGGTCTTCGCCGGTGATCGTCGTGCCATCGTTCAGGATCAGCGCCTCGCCATCGGTGCCTTCGCCGATGAGGTAGGATTCCAGTTCCGCATTGTCTTTCACATAGCGCTCAGAGCGCCCGCGCGTCACTTTGTAGAGCGGCGGCTGGGCGATGTAGAGATACCCGCGTTCGATAATCTCCGGCATCTGACGATAGAAGAAGGTCAACAGAAGCGTGCGGATGTGCGCGCCATCGACGTCAGCATCGGTCATGATGATGATCTTGTGATAGCGCAGCTTCTCGATGTTGAACTCATCCCGGCCAATGCCGGCGCCGAGCGCCATGATCAGCGTACCGACCTGATCGGAGGACAGCATCTTGTCGAAACGGGCACGTTCCACGTTCAGGATCTTGCCGCGCAGGGGCAGGATGGCCTGATTGTCACGGCTACGGCCTTGCTTCGCAGACCCGCCAGCCGAGTCACCCTCGACGATGAAGATTTCGGATTTCGCCGGGTCTTTTTCCTGACAGTCGGCCAGCTTGCCGGGCAGGCTGGTAATGTCGAGCGCAGACTTGCGGCGGGTCAGCTCACGCGCCTTGCGGGCGGCCTCGCGGGCGGAGGCGGCCTCGACGACCTTCATCATGATCTCGTGAGCTTCCTTCGGATGCTCCTCGAACCATTCGGACAGTTTCTCGCCCATCAGGCTCTCGACCACCGGGCGCACCTCGGAGGAGACGAGCTTGTCTTTCGTCTGCGAGCTGAATTTCGGGTCTGGAACCTTGACGGACAGGACGCAGGTCAGGCCCTCGCGCGCGTCATCGCCGGAAATCTCGACCTTGGATTTCTTCGCGATGCCGGTCTCGTTGGCGTATTTGTTGATGATGCGCGTCAGCGCGCCGCGGAAGCCGGCAAGGTGGGTGCCGCCGTCGCGCTGGGGGATGTTGTTGGTGAAGCAGAGCACGTTCTCGTGGTAGCTGTCGGTCCACTCCATCGAGGCTTCGACGGTGATGCCGTCTTTCTCGCTGATGGCATAGATCGGCTCGGGGATCAGCTTGCCCTTGGCCTTGTCGAGATGCTCGACGAAGGCTTTCACGCCGCCCTCGTACATGAGGTCGATCTCGTAGGGCTCCGCGTCGCGCTCGTCGCGGAAGATGATGTGGACGCCGCTGTTCAGGAAGGCCAGCTCGCGCAGGCGGTGTTCCAGCGTCTTGCGGTCATAGTCCGTCATCGTAAACGTCGAGGCGGCCGCCATGAAGCGCACAGCCGTGCCGGTGAAGGGCTTGCCCTTGTCCGTCATCGGGGAGGGGCCGCGTGTCACCAGGGGCGCTTCGACAAAGCCGCCATTGATGAAGCGGACCCAGTGCTCGTGGCCTTCGCGGTGGATGGTCAGCTCCAGCCAGTCGGACAGGGCGTTCACAACCGAGACGCCCACGCCGTGCAGGCCGCCGGAGACCTTGTAGGAGTTCTGGTCGAATTTCCCGCCCGCGTGGAGCTGGGTCATGATCACTTCGGCGGCGGAAACGCCCTCGGTCGGGTGCAGGCCCACCGGGATGCCACGGCCATTGTCGGTGATCTCGGCAGAGCCATCGGGAAACAGCGTGACGGTGACGCGGTCGGCATGGCCGGCCAGCGCTTCGTCGATCGCGTTGTCGACGACTTCGTAGATCATGTGGTGGAGGCCCGAGCCGTCATCGGTGTCGCCGATATACATGCCCGGACGTTTGCGCACGGCCTCAAGGCCCTTCAGGACCTTGATGGATCCCGCACCATATTCCTGCCCGTTGTCCGGCGTGTCATCGGCCATCTGAAGGCCTCCCGTTGATTCTTGAGATTCGCCTTTAAATATAGGCGATTAAGGCCCCAGAGGGAACCGGAACGGGGGTTATTTTACAGCTTTGTGTCGGTGCAATTTACCCTTGTGAAAACAAGGAGATGCAGGAGCAAAAACGCCCCCGGAAACCGGGGGCGTCAGGATCAGACCTTGGGGCCTGGTTTCCGGGTCTTTTTTGGCGGTTTTCCGTCCTTCTTGAAGGCCGGTTTTCCGCCTGCTCCGGCGGCGCGGGCAGGCTTGCCCTTGCCGCGCATCGGGGGTTTCCAGCCGCCGCCCTTGGCGTGGACCTTGTCCATTTTCGGGGCGGTCCTGGCAGGCTTTGCAGCCGTCTTGGGCTCGCGGTCGTCCTGAACGTAGTCCGTCAGCGGGGAGATCTTGCGCTCCACCGGGGCGGCGTCGTCGGAGGCGAATTTCTTCTTGTAGGGCTTCTTGCCGGACACCTGACGGGGGGCGTCGGGGTCATAGGCTTTCTTGCGAAAGTGCGGGGCCGGGCGGTCAGAGTAGTCTGAGCGCTCAGAACGCTCTGCGCGGGGCGGGCGGTCGTCATAGCTGCGTTTCTCAGGCTGCGGGGCGCCGTCCATCGGGAAGGCGCGCAGGCCCTTTTCCAGCGTGCCGCCATCGCCCAGGGCGCCGAAGAAGCGTTCTGCGCCGTCACGGGTCAGCTCGACATGCGTGTCGGCCTGATTGATGCGGATGGCGCCGATATCGTCACGCGACAGGCCACCGGCCTTGCACAGGACGGGCAGGATCCAGCGCGCTTCGGCGTTCTTCTTGCGGCCCACATTGAGGCTGACCCAGACGGCGTCGTCAAAGCCCTTGCGTTCGGACTTGCCGCGTTTCTCGCGCGGTTCGCGATCGGTCCAGTCGCCGCGATCACCGCGCTCTGTGCGCTCACGGCGCTGCGGGGCGGATGTGTCGACCGGGCGCAGGTCTTCGGGGGCAGAGCGGCCTTCGCGTTGCTTGCGCAGGAAGGCAGCGGCAACCTGTTCGGCGCCGTGCTGTGCGATCAGCGCGTCGATCATCGGCTGTTCGCTCTCATGGATCGGGCGGCTGAGAGACGGATCACCCAGCAGGCGGGCGTCGTCCAGGGCGTTGATTTCGTCCGCCGATGGCGGCGTGCCCCAGGTGGCTTCGATCTTGGCATCACCCAGAAGGCGTTCGACGCGGCGGCGGGCCTTCGGCGCAACGATCAGGGCACTGACGCCCTTGCGGCCAGCGCGGCCGGTACGGCCCGAACGGTGCAGCAGGGTGGCCGGGTCACGCGGCAGGTCTGCGTGGATGACGAGGCCCAGATTGTCGAGGTCGAGGCCGCGTGCGGCCACATCGGTTGCGATACAGACGCGGGCGCGGCCATCGCGCAGGGACTGGAGCGCGTTGGAGCGTTCTTTCTGGCTCAGTTCACCCGAGAGGGCGACGACGGGGAAGCCGCGATTGCCCATGCGGCTCATCAGCTTGTTCACGGCTGCGCGCGTCGTGCAGAAGACGAGAGCGCTTTCGCTGTCGGAGTGGCGCACGATATTGACGATGGCGTTTTCTTCATCGCCTGGCGCAACCAGAAGGGCGCGGTATTCGATGTCGCCATGCTGGCGCTGTTCGGACTCGGTGCGCACGCGCTCGGCGTCTTTCTGATAGCGGGCAGCGAGGTTGGCGATACCTTTCGGCACGGTGGCCGAGAACATCAGGGTGCGGCGCGTTTCCGGCGTGCCTTCCAGAATGTGCTCAAGCTCGTCCCGGAAACCCATGTCGAGCATCTCGTCGGCCTCATCGAGCACAACGACGCGGATGCCGGCAGTGTCGAGCGAGCCGCGTTTGATATGGTCAGACAGGCGGCCGGGCGTGCCGACGACGATATGTGCGCCGCGGGCCAGCGCCTTGCGCTCGTCGCGCATGTCCATGCCGCCGACACAGGTGGCGATCCGGGCAGCGGCCGGGCCGTAGAGCCAGGTCAGCTCGCGGGCGACCTGCATGGCCAGTTCGCGGGTTGGTGCCACGATCAGGGCGAGCGGTTCGTTGGCGTGCGGCAGCTTTTCAGCGTCGCCCATCAGGTTGCCGGCCATTGCGAGGCCGAAGGCAACGGTCTTGCCGGAGCCGGTCTGGGCGGAGACGAGCAGGTCGCGCTCGGCGAGCGAAGGCTCGATCACGGCGGACTGGACCTGGGTCAGGGATTCATACCCTTTATTGGAAAGGGCTTCGGCGAGGGCCGAGGGAACGGACGGATATGCGGACATGTAAAGGCTTTCGGGGGTTGGGCTGTCAGGGATCGTCATCGAGGCACGATCGACCTGTCTGAGGGGTTTGACGGGCGTATGACACGTTTTTGCGCGCTGCACCATGGGCGCACGCAGGCTGTTCGTTAACGGTGAAATGGGGTGGTTTGGGTGCGTTCAAGCTGGGTCCCGGATAAACGCTTTGAGGCTGGGCAAGTATCCGGTTATGTTGCTGGGCTTAGCGAGATTTCGAGGCAACGCAGTAATGCGAGGCGGGATTTCATTTTATCGGCGATTGGAACCGTCACATGGCTGTTGAAGCGTTTTCTGT